>JAEEGL011973133.1_pt1 | contig 70526 bp, 68 predicted proteins | sample 9134231 | NCBI WGS metagenome assembly JAEEGL01 (sample SAMN16246548, study PRJNA631951) | gut metagenome | biome: gut microbiome; feature: rumen; material: fiber-attached | host: Bos | place: Iran: Karaj | collected 2018-10
ATGGAGAAAATAATAAAAAATTATTTACAAAATATTATAGTGCAATAGATTATTTCTTTGCTGGACACAGAGCTACAAATGATAATATTAATTATTTATATAATTCAAATAAAGAATTCTTTATGAAAATATTAAATGAACACCCATCAATATTATCAACTGTTAAAGGAGTAGATGATCCAGATATAGATAATTATATATTATCACAAGGTCCTTTAAACCCAGAATTACTATATAAATATTGTGGAAATAATCCGGAAGTATTAGAACAAAAAAGAAAAGTAGTAAAAGATAATTATGTAGATTTTTTTTCAGAAGTATTATATTATTCTGATCATGAAAGACACTATGCAAAAGATAAAAGTTTTATAGTAAATGCTTTTAGAGAAATGTTTAAAGAAGATCCAGAAACAATGCTAAATATAGACAATAAAAAAATATTTACTAAAAAAGAATTATATGATGTCTTTAAAGATTATGAATTTACATATGAACAATTAAAAAAATGGTTTCCTTATAGAGTAAGTATGGATGGAAAAAATAATTATAATGATTTCTTCAAAAAATATATCTATAAAGATCCTAGATTCTTTGAATTTGTTACTGTCTATAGTGAATATGATCCAAAATTATTTAATTATACATATAACTTATTAAAAAAAGATTTTAATAATATTAAATATATACATTTAAGAACTATTGATAGTGCAATAACAGAAAATAAAATAGCGCATTTAATAGCAGCTAATATGGAAAAATATAAAGAACATATGCTATATATAAAAGATTATTTACTTAATCCAATAGTATTAAGAAAATATAGAGAATTATTAGATAAAGATATAACATTATTAAAATATTTCGAATTAGATAGAGAAGACTATTGGAATAAAAAATTAGTAAATGAAATAAAAGCTACAGAAAAAACTATTATAAAAAAATTAAAAGAAAATCCAACTATGTATACATATTATAATGGTAGTAATCGTAAGATATTAGATTTAATAATAGATACTACAGGTAACTTAACATTAGAACAATTAAAAAATTATAATTGTACATTAGAAGAGTATAGACAAGAAGATAGTAAGATAAAAAAAATATTATTAAAAACAATTAATAAAATAAATCCAAATCTAAGTGTAGAAGAAATAGAAAATTTATTTGATTATTTATTATCTAATAATGATGAAATCTTTAAAACAGCTAATTTAGAATTGTTAAATGAACAAAACTATCCATTATTTCTTATAAATAATAATGTTCAAAGAAATATTATAAAAATAGTATTAAGATATCCTGATTTACAAAATAGTATTATTAATATAATGAATAATCTCCAAAATAAAAATTTATTTATAAAGTTATTTCAATTTATAATGCTTAATCATCCTAATAATTTATCATTATTAGAATCAATTATTAAAAGTATTAATGAAAATAAAGAAATATATAATTTAGGAACTAATACTATAAATAAATATTCAGATAAACAAGATATAATATTATTTAATATAAGTTATTTATTAACTAAAAATATAAAAATAATATCTCTTACTAATGAAGAAGAAATACTTAATTTAGAAACAATAATAGATACTAAATGTAAAGAAATAATTAATAATCCAAATAGTAATTTAAGTACTATAAAAGAAGCCTTCTTATTAGAAAAATTAGGTATACCATTAAAAGATGCTACTAGATTAATAGAAGTGTATGGTTATATGGATAAAGAAGAACCTAATTTAACAGAAGAAGATATAAAACTATTAGATATCTTAAAAACATTATCTATGATAGTAAAATGTGATAGTAAAGAAAAATTAACAGTCATATATAATTCTATTAATCAAGATAGAGAAATAAGAATAGATGAATCATTTGTATTAGAACAAAAACTAAGACAAATGAATGCAAGACATTTAAATCAATCTTTAACTAGTTTAGAAGATATGAAAGATACCCATTTAGAAGATAAATTTGGAGTAAAAATATATGAAGCATTAGATGAAAATAATCCGCATGATTTCCAAATGTTAATAACTTCATTAGGAGCTTATAGTGATACAGAAGTACCAAAAAATTATCGAGAAGATTGGTTAAGACCAAAAGAAGTATCACATGGTTTCTGTACTAGTTTAATAAGTTCACAATTATTAGGTATAGCAAGAATTAAACATTGTGTATTAGGTTTTCAAAATATACCATTAGATAATTTATTATTATCAGCACCATTTGATATAGGGTCTAATACAGAAGTACTTGATGTTATTAATAGGCATAAAAGAGTAAAATTCTTATTTCCTCAAAAAATGATAGATAATACAAGACATACTCATAATGAATTAGTAATAGAAAGAATAGATGGAGATAAAAAAGTATATCCTTCTTTTGTAGTCTTTGTTACAGAACATTTTAATATAAATGGACAATATAATAAAGAAGAACAAGAATTATGGAATCATGCTCTTCAAGCAGCAAAAGATTTAAATATACCAATAGTAGTAATAGATAGAAGCAAAATAAAACAATATCAAAAACAAGTTATAAATAGTGAATTAGAAGAATTAAAAAAGGCAGAACCAAATTGTCATTTAATAATAAAAAAAATAATGACTAGAATGGTAAATATGTGCACTGGTCTTAATAATTCTAATTTATGGAATAAAACAGGTTTTACATATGATGATTTATATACTTTAGCAGATGAAATAATATTAATTATTATGAATATGATAGATAATAATCAAGTAGAACAAGGAATAATATGTTTTAAAGAATTATTATCTATAATTGAAGAAGAAGATAAAAAGAGTTCTGAATTTAATATGGTTCCTTTTACAGAAAAAATAAATAAATCTTTACAAACAATTAGAGATAGAGTAAAAGGAAATACTCATCATCAAGAATTAATTAATCAGTTAGGAGTTGAATATAATGGAAAAAAATTATAACTATATAACAAATAAAGAAAAACAAGCAGCTTATTCTACTAGAGTTATAGATGATTTATATTCAAACTCCGAACAAGTACGTAAAAAAATGGAAGAACTTAATAGAAGAAAACCAGAAGAAATAAAAAAAGAATATGAATATATTCTACAATTATCTAGAAAACAAGATAAAACCCAAAAATAGACGAAAGTCTATTTTTTCATGCTATAATAATGAAGAAGAGGTGTGTCTATGATAGAAATAAAAAAAGTAACAAAAAGATATGGTAATAAAAAAGCCTTAGATAATGTATCTTTTGATGTTAATGATGGAGATATATTTGCTTTTATAGGTCATAATGGAGCAGGTAAAACAACATTAATAAAATCAATAGTAGGTATTCATGATTTTGATGAAGGAGATATCTTAATAGATGGAATGTCTATTAAAGAACAACCAGTAGAATGTAAAAAGTTAATGGCCTTTGTACCAGATAATCCAGAAACATATGAACATATGAAAGCAATAGATTATATTAATTTTATATGTGATATGTATGAAACAGATTTAGATACTAGAACTAAAAATATTAAAAAGTATGCTAAATTATTTGATATGGAAGATAAACTAAATGATACTATTGATAGTTATTCACATGGAATGAAGCAAAAAATAGTATTAATATCAGCATTAGCACATGATCCTAAAATATTAATAATGGATGAACCATTTGTAGGACTAGATCCTAAAGCAGTATTTGATATTAAAGAAGTATTAAATGAAATGGTAAAAGAAAAAAAGATTGTTTTCTATTCAACACATATACTAGATGTAGCAGAAAAACTATGTTCTAGAGTAGCAATTATTAAAAATGGTAAATTAATTAAAAGTGGTAGTATGAAAGAAATAAAAGGAGATAAATCTCTAGAAAAAGTCTTTATGGAATTAGAGGAAAAATAATGAAAAAGTTATATTCTCTTATTAAAGCAACAATGACTAGTGATATGAATATCTTTAAAATAAAACAAAAAAAAGATAATAAAAAAAGTAGTATCTTATTTCCATTTGCATTATCTTTATGTTTTATGTTTTGTATCTGGTCATATGCTAATATGATGTTCGAAAAATTATCACCTTTAGGATTACAAGAAATAGTATTATCTTTAGTAGTATTCGTTACTTTTATATTCATACTTATAGAAGGAATCTATAAAACAAATTCATTATTATTTGATTGTAAAGATGATCAATTATTACTATCATTACCATTAAAAAGAAGTACTGTCTTATTTATAAGAATATTTAAATTCTATGTCTTTGAATTAATGTTTAATGCTTTATTTATAATACCATTAGTAATAGCATATATAAGATGGGCAGATAATATACCATATACATTCTATATAACAAGTATTATAATGATATTCTTTCTACCAATAATACCAGTAGTATTATCTTGTATAATAGGAGCTATAATAGCAAGTATATCTAGTAAATTTAAATTTAAAAATCTTGTTCAACTAATAGTAATGTTAACATTCACTCTAGGTATCGTATTATTATCATTTAGATTAGATAAATTATTAGAATATATAACTAAAAATGCCAATAGTATAAATGATATTATTATTAGAATATATTATCCAGCAGGAGTATATGCTAAATTATGTACTAATTTTAATATAAAAGACTTATTAATATTTATAGGTATAAATATCTTATTATTTACTATATGTATATTTATACTATCTAAAATATATTTTAAAATTAATTCTAGATTAAAAAAAGTAACATCAACTAAAAAAGTAAATATAAATGAATTAACTATTAAAACAAACTCAATAACTAAATCATTAATAAATAAAGAATTAAATACCTTCTTTAAAACACCTGTATTTATCTTTAATGCAGGATTTGGTTTAGTGTTATTCTTAGTAGCATCTATAGCTGTAACTATAAGATATGATAGCTTTATAAATATATTAAGTGATCCTAATACTATGAATATATCTAAAGATATTTTAAATAGTAATACATCAATAATTATCATAATATTAATAATATTTAGTAGCTTTATGACATCTATAACTAATTCAGTAATTAGTTTAGAAGGAAGAGGTATTAATATCTTAAAATCATTACCTATAAATACTAAAACTATCTTAATGTCCAAAATATATTCATGTTTAATAATAACAACACCTATGTTTTTATTAGGAGACATTATTCTTTTTATAAAATTTAAAACAAGTATTATAGATATAATATTATTATTAATATTATCTATAATCTTACCATTAACATCTCATTTTATAGGATTAATAATTAATTTAAAATATCCTAAATTAGATTTTGAAAATAGCGCAGAAGTAGTAAAACAAAGTACTAGTTCATTAGTATCAGTAGGTATAGGAGTATTATTAATGTTTATAAGTATAATATCTATTTTAAAATTAATAGATATCTTAAACGCTAGTATAATAATCTTATTATATACATTATCATTTATTATAATAGATATAATTTTATATTTATATTTAATAAAAAGAGGTACTAAAGATTTTAATAATTTAACAATATGATATAATTAACAAAGGAGGAATTATAATGAAAAAAAATAAATTAATAGTATTAATAACAATATTAACATTCACATTATTAATAACAGCATGTGATAAAAAAGAAGAAGAAAAGGAAACAAAAGAAAAATATGATTACTTATTATTAGTTAATAAACAAAATAAGTTACCAGATACTTGGGAAAAAGAAGTAGAACTAGAAACAGTTAAAGATATCTGGGGAGATGATATTCAAGTAGAAAAAGAAGCATTATTCCAATTCTTTAAGCTAAAACAAGAATTAGCATCACAAGAAATCTTTATAGAATTAGATAGTGCTTATCGTTCAGTAAAAAGACAAGAAGAATTATGGGCTGAATTTGAAAAAGAATATGGTTTAGAATATACAAAAAATACAGTTGCAACACCAGGTTATTCAGAACATCATACAGGATTAGCTATAGATGTATGTATTAGAAAAAACGGAAAACTTATTTGTGAAAATGAAGAAATGGTAAAAGAAAAAAAGATCTGGGAAAAAGTTCATGCTAAATTAGCAGAATATGGATTCATATTAAGATATCTAGAAGGAAAAGAAGATATAACTGGTTATTCATATGAACCATGGCATTTTAGATATGTAGGAAGTCCTAAAATAGCTAAAGAAATAATGGATAAAGGAATAACTCTAGAAGAATATTTAGATAAAAAATAAGCAGGTTAATTCTGCTTTTTTATATGATATAATTTAATAGGTGATAATATGAAAAAGAAACTAAAAAATTACGCAGTATTAGCATCAGGTAATGGAACTACATTACAATCTATAATAGATGCTATAGAAAGTAAAGAATTAGATGCTACTATTAAAATAGTAATATCTAATACAGAAGAAGCCTATGCTCTAACTAGAGCTAAAGAAGCTAATATAAAAACGTATGTCTTAAAAGATTATAAAGATGAAGAAGAACTATATAATATATTAAAAGAATCAAATATAGATCTAGTAATATTAGCTGGTTATTTAAAATTAATCCCATCTAAAGTAATAAAAGATAATTTAATTATTAATACACATCCAGCCTTATTACCTAAATATGGTGGAAAAGGTATGTATGGTATGAATGTTCATAGAGCAGTAGTAGAAAACCATGAAAAAGAAACAGGAGCTACTCTTCATTTTGTTAATGAAGAATATGATAAAGGAACAATTATCTCTCAAACAAAAGTAAAGGTCTTAAAAAGAGATGCTCCTGAAGATGTAGCTGCTAAGGTTCAAGCTGCAGAAAAGATTCAATTAGTAAAAGTATTAAAAAGATTTTCTAAAGGAACAATAGATATATAGGAGCTAATATGATTATATTAATAGAAAGTATTATACTCTGTCTTATATTTACTATAATGGTTTATATAATGTCTAGAGAACCAATTAAAACATTATATAATTATCCACCTAAAATACAAGAAAGAGTAAAATCATTAAAAGAATATCAAGATAAAATACCAACACAAGAAAATAAACTAATAGCAAAAATATGTGCTAGTATTATCTTCTTAATAATAATATGTTTAATATTAAGATATATAAATGGATATACTACATTTAAAGAAAGTTTTATATATGGTTATTTATTATGGACTATAGTAAACTTATATGATTTAATAGTATTAGATATAATATGGTTTTGTCATGATAAATATTTTATATTTAAAGGAACAGAAGATATGACAAAAGAATATCATAATTATTTATTTCATCTAAAAGGTTTCTTTATAGGAGAATTACTTGCACTTATTATAATAACATTATCTAGCTTAATAATTCATTTTATTTTATAAGAAAGGAAAATATATATGAAAAAGAAAATAATAATACCAATATGTATAGTAATAGTACTATTAGTAATAGGAGTAACTGTATTTTTATTAACAAGAAATAAATCAGCAACTATTATTACTATAGATATAAATCCAAGTATAGAATTACATCTAGATAAAAAAGATAAAGTACTAAAAGTAGTACCTCTAAATGATGATGCTAAAGAGTTAATAAAGAATGATTATAAAGGAAATACTATAGAAGAATTCTTTACTGATTTAGCCAAAGAATTAAAAGATACTGAATACATAAGTGATAATAACTTAGTATTATTAGTAAATTCAGAAGGACGTCTAAAAACAGAAGATGTTAGTAAAAAAATAGAACATGAAATAGGAAAACAAGAAATACATGCAGAAATAATAACTATAGATAAAATAACTAAAGAAGATAAAAAAATAGCAAAAGAATATGGAATAAGTCCTGCTAAAGCAGCTTATATAAATTCTATTTCTAAAGAAAATAATGATATACCATCAGAAACTTTAAAAGATAAATCTATTGATGAATTAAAAAACACTAAAGAAACAGGCTATTATTGTGAAGAAGGATGGACTTTAGAAGGTGATTGGTGTGCTAAAGAAATAGAAAGATTAGAAGCTAAATATGGCGAAACATGTCCTGATCGTTATTCACTAATTAATGGAAAATGTTATGAAGAAGTAGAACCAATAGAAACAAATAATTTTATTTGTAGAGAAGAATTTAAAAAACAAGATGGTAAATGTACAAGAACCCATAGTTATGTAGCAACACCTGTTAAATATACTTGTTCTAAAGGAGAAGCCAAAACTAGAGCAGAAGCTGGTCTAACAGGACAAAATGATGGAGATGCTAAAGATATAGTATGTGTTGATATGTCTAATGCAACACATCCAGTAACACCTTGTGAAGCAAATGATGGAACAGAATATACAGTATCAGGTGGTACTTGTTATTGGCATCGTGCACCAGTAATCGCAGCGGGTTGTCCAGGAAAAGTTCAAGTAGGTGGTTTCTGTTGGGATAATGCAACCGGTATTTATATCTGTCCTGGTTATCGAGATGGAAAACAATATAAGAGTAGAGATGAATGGTGTGAACATTCTATTAAATATTACGACCCAACAGTACAAGAATATAAATGTAATGAAGATGGAGCTAAACTAGAAGGTAATAAATGTATAGTAGAAGAAATTGAAGATCCACAACCAGAAAGATTATGTCCAAGTGGTTCTAAAAAGAATGAATTTGAAAGATGTATATCTACTAAAACAACTGATAAAATAAATGGCTATTATTGTGAAGATCCAGCTTTAAAATTAGAAGGCTCTTCATGTGTAAGATATGATAATATAAGAGCTAATCATAATTAATAGAAGAAGAAATTCTTCTATTTTTATGCTATAATTATTACGGAGATGATTATATGCAAGAATCGTATTTTGATGGAGGATTATTAAGTTTAATAGGATGGCATATCCTAGGTGGCTTAATAACTGTTTTAACATTTGGTATCTGTTACCCATGGGCAGTATGTATGATATATAATTGGGAAATAAAACATACAGTAATTAATGGAAAAAGATTAATGTTTGATGGATCAGCAATAGGATTATTTGGTAACTGGATTAAATGGTTATTATTAACAATAATAACATTAGGAATATATGGATTCTGGGTAGGAATAGCATTAAGAAAATGGAAAACAAAACATACCCATTTTATAAATTAATATGAATATAGAATTAAAATTAGATTATGTATCTCCTAATTTTGGTAACCCAAATAAAAAAGGAGAATACGGAATAAGAACTGATTATAAAAGATATGTATTATATGTTGATAATATACCAGTAGTAAACATATCTCTAGAATATGAAAGATTCTCTAGTAATAATCCTAATTATGCCTGTTGTTATATATCATATAATAATATGTTCTATAAACAAGATGATAAATATACTAATAAAGGATATACTACTAAAGCATTACAACTAGTAACAGATATGTTATTACAAGAAGGTAATGTACCTAGAATAAGTTTAGATATCTTACCAGAGAATGAACCAAGTAAAAAAGTAGCATCTAAAGTAGGTTATATATTTATAAATAATAATAACTATTCAATATACCATCCTAATGCAATAAAAATGTATGAAGAAGGATTATCCTATTTAAAAGATGATGATTATGATATATATGAAATGCAAATGCAAAGTTTTTTAATGCAATATAAAAAATATATATCATCTATTCAAGAAGAACCAAGTACTAAATTTAGTATGTAATATAAAATGCACTCATAAGTAGCCAAAAAAAATAAGTATGCACTTAAAAGTTGATAGTTAAAAATAACAAAAAAATATATGATAAGTGCATGAAAGGAGTTAATCTAATGAAATTTGGAGAAAACTTAAAACAAATAAGAAAAGAAAAAAATATATCACAAGAAGAACTAGCAGAGAAATTAGGCGTAGCAAGACAAAGTATCTCTAAATGGGAAACTGGAGAAAACTATCCTAGTATGCAAAATATAATGTGTTTATGTGATATCTTTAAATGCAAAATAAATGTCTTAGTACATGAAAATATAAGTGACCTAAATTCATTAGATGAAGATGTTAAAATGGGTGTAGTTAAATTTAAAGAAGAAAAGCAAAAGAAAGTAAAAACATTAAGTAATATATTATACTTAATTGGAAAGATAGGAGCTATAGTATTAAGTGTAGCAATACCATTTATATTATTAGCTATGGTATGTGTACCAATAGCATTAAAATATATAGATGTACAAGATGATAAAATAGTTCTATTAGATGGAGATAGTAAATTTGAAGTAGAAGAAAAAGATAATGGTATAGTAATAAAACACGATAATAAAGAAGAAATAGTAAAAGCATCTAAATCAGATATAATTAATTTTAAAAATGCTTTAAGTCATTTCTCTAAAACAACATTTATTATTCTTATGGAAATAGGATTTATCTTCTTAATAGTATTTGTAATACTAACTATTATAGCTTTAAAACATTTAGAAAAATTATTCTATAATATCCATGAAGGAGATACACCATTTACTCTAGATAATGTTAATCATATTAAAAAAATGTCTTATATAATGATAGCTTCTATAGTAATAGCTACTATTGCTTCATCATTTATGAGTGCAGCATTTGCTAGAGATGTAATGGTAAATATTAACATGTATAATATAGTAGAAATAATCTTCTTATTTGCATTATCATATATCTTTGAATATGGATATGAAATCCAATTAGATTCTAAAGGAAAAATCTACGGAAATACAAAAGAATAGATTATATCTATTCTTTTTTTATGCTATAATTTAATAGGTGATCATATGAAAACAGAAAAAAATATCTTAATAGCATTTATCTTAAATTTAGTTTTTTCACTTTTTGAATTATTAGGTGGAATATTTACAGGAAGTATTGCTATATTATCTGATTCTTTACATGATATAGGAGATGCCTTAAGTATCGGAATATCTTATTTTCTAGAAAAGAAATCTAAACAACCATCAGATAATAAATATACTTACGGATATATAAGATATTCAGTATTAGGTGGTATTATTACTACTATGATTTTATTTGTAGGATCTATATTAGTAATATATGAATCAATAAAAAGATTAATAGATCCTATAGAAATACATTATAATGGTATGATTATATTTGCTATATTTGGTGTAATAGTTAATTCATTAGCTTCATATTTTACTAAAGAAGGAGATTCTATTAATCAAAAAGCAGTTAACTTACATATGTTAGAAGATGTCTTAGGATGGATAGTAGTCTTAATAGGTTCTATCTTAATGAAGTTTACAGATATAGTTTATATAGATTCAATATTATCTATTCTAGTAGCTTTATTTATCTTTATAAATACATTCTCTAATTTAAAAACAATAATAGATTTATTCTTAGAAAAAACACCAGATAATATTGATATAGAAGAATTAAAAAAACATTTACTATCTATTAAAGGCGTAAAAGATGTTCATCATATTCATATAAGAAGTATAGATGGATATAATAATACATCTACATTACATGCAGTAGTAGATAAATATGATCCAGAAATAAAAAATAATATTAAAGAAGAACTAGAAGAACATGGAATAGGACATTCTACTATAGAATTAGAACTATCTAGTGAACATTGTCATGATGATAATTGTGAAATAAAACCTACAGAACATCATCATCATCATCACCATCATCATTAATATGCAAATAATAATTAATAATCAAGAAGATTATAATAAATTCTTAAAAAGAATAAAGTATTATAAGTATTATAAATTTACTAAATTTAATATTAAAAATAATATTCATAATAAAGATATTACTATTATAGAAAAATCATTAAATATAAAAAAAAGAAAACAAAGAATAACATATTTATATGATGAAATAGTTAAATATTTAAATGAATATTATAAAGATAATATATGTGATTTTAAAGATAATCAATGTTTTGTTCAAAGAGAAAATAAATCTAATAATAAATATGGATGTTGTTTAAATTGTAAGTATGTTAAAGATGGAGTAGGATGTATATCTAGTAATATATCTTGTAAATTAACTTATTGTAGAAGTGCAAAAAAGAAATTAAAAATAATTAAATTAAAAGACATACCTTATAGTAATTGTTTAACTATCTTACAAAGATTCATATTAAAGAACGATTATTTCTCTACAAGAGAACAAGTAATAAATGATTTATACTATGGAATAATATATTATTTAGTAAGATCATTTATTAAAGGAATTAAAATAACTTTTAAATTAAAATAAGTAGTAAAACTACTTATTTTTCTATTGGAATTAATAAAAATATGTTATAATGATTATATATAATAAGAAATAGGATAGGATAACTATGCCAACTGGAGGATATTATATGAAAAAGAAAGAGAATAAAATACTTAAAATAATAAAATATATAATAATAACTATCCTAGTAATTATGTTAATTACAAATATATATTTAATAATAAAATCTAAATTACATAAAGATAAAGTACCAAGTTTATTTGGTTATAAAGTATTCATAGTATTATCTGATTCTATGGAAACAGAAATAACTACTGGAGATATAGTAATAACTAAAAATACCGATGAAAAAGATTTAAAAGTAGATGACATAATAGCATATAAAAATTCTAAAGAATATGTAACTACTCATAGAATAGTTAATATAGTAGAAGAAAATAATGATATATGTTTTGAAACCAAAGGAGATAGAAATAATACTAATGACTTACAATTAGTATGTTCAGATATTATAGAAGGTAAATATGTTAAGAAGATACCTAAATTAGGAAAGGTATTATTATTCTTACAAGAACCTGCTGGCTTAGCAGTACTAATATTATTGTTAATACTAGTATGTATCTTATCATATCTAAGTACTAATGAAAAAAGATTAATATCAAATGAAGAATATGAAGAATTTCAAGAATATAAAAAGAAAAAGAATAAAAAAGATTAATATGTTGTAATATTTCAGATTATTGAAATTTTACATAGAATCATTGAAATAGCAAAGGTGGTGAAAAAAATGGAAAAGAAAAGTTCATGGCTAATAATTATCCTATTACTATTAGTTGGAATTACAAGTGTATATGTAGCAGGTACGTACGCTAAATATACAAGTGAATTAGCTAAAAAAGAAGGAACTGCAGAAATCGCAAGATGGAAATTCGTTGAAGATAATGCAACAACAGCATATACTGTTGAATTAGATAAAACATACACTGAAGAAACATTAGTAGACGGAAAAATTGCTCCTGGAACTGAGGGAAAATTCACAATCGTTCTTAGTGCAGAAAACACTGAAACAGGTGTTGAATACACTCTAGATTTTGATGATATAAAACCAGATTTTGGTGCTGCTGGTCTTGCAATTGATGATGTAAACATTGGTGGAACTACACTTGACCAAGATGATCAAGATCTTAGTGTTTGGACTGGTCATTTAGATCCAGGTGAAGTTGCTAATGTTGATGTTCATTGGAATTGGGATTATGAAACTAGTGCAGCTCAAGATGCAATCGATACTGCTATTGGTGAAGGCGATGATGATTTAAGCATCAAAGTAACAATTACTGGTGTTCAATCTGAACCTGATGAAGCGTAATAATTAGTGTTTGCTAATAATGGAAGTTTTTTAACTTCCCTAAAGGAAATACCTATTAGTTTCCTTTATGAAAGTTAAAAAAATATAAGAAAGGACAACATGATATGGATACAAATAAAAAGAAAATGTACATATCTACAATCTTAATCTTAGCCATAATTGTTTTAATTCTAATTTATTTTATAAGATTTGGTAAGATTAAAACATTTGATGGAAATCCTACTGGCAATGTTGATATCTATGATATTACAGTACCTACAAAAAAACCAGAATTGCCTATTATTAATCCAGATGGAGGTTCAACTGTTAATATAGAACCAACTAATCCAAATAAAGAAGAAACAGATGTTATAAAACCATTTGATCCAGAAGAAGATGAAGAAATAACTGGTAAAATATTTGTAGATGATAAAAATGGAAATTATGTTTATCAACAAAAATTAAATGTATTTGAAAATCCAGCTTATGAATATACAAACAAAATAGCACCAGGATCTCATAATACATATCAATTTATAGTACATAATAGTTCGGAAATGGATCTAAGATATAGAGTAGAAATGTATGATCAAACACAATATAAAGTAAATTTAAAATATAGATTAAAAAGAAATGGTGAATATATATTAGGTTCAGATAATAGTTGGGTCACATCATCAGAATTAATAACAAACTTTAGTAGAATTAATTCAGGAACATCTGATAAATATTCATTAGATTGGAAATGGTTTGATGATGATTATAATGATACAATAGCAGGAAAGAATATGACAGAATTATATAAATTATATATAAGATTCTATTTTGAGGAAATTGAATAGAATGAAAAAAATTATTTATGTTATAGTTACATCAATCACATTTACAATATTATTTTTCAATATATTATCAATCTATCATGTACCATTTGCTGGTATGCAATTATTTAAAGTATCGTCAGGATCTATGGAACCAGTTATTAAAGTAAATAATTTAATAATAGTAAAAAAACAAAAAGAATATCATGAAGGAGATATAGTTACATACAAAAAAGGAAAAGATTATATAACTCATAGAATAGTAGAAATAGATGGAGAAGAAATAATAACTAGAGGAGATGCTAATAATACAAATGATAAACCATTTAAAGAAGATCAAATAATTGGTAAATATGTTTATCGTTTTAAACTAGTAGCAATGATTAATTTTATTTTTAAAAATCCTCTAAATATATTCTTTGCATTCATAATATTATTATCAATAGCATTAATATATAAAACAATAAAAGATTAAAAAAGAAAGGAGAACTAATATGATTACTTATACTGAAAATGAAAAAGAAAATAATATCATTATAGGTTTATTAATTATAGCAGTATTATTTACCGCTATTATAAGTATTAGTACCTCCTCAAAATATACTGGTGAATTACCAGAAAAAACAGCAGCAGCACCTATAGCTAGATGGGAAGTATTTACCAATAATGATAGTAATAAGAATATAAGTCTTATAGCTGGTGCTCAAGGACAAAGTTATACAATTAGAGTATATAGTGGATCAGAAACAGCTGTTGATTACTCAATAGAAATACATGATGTACCTAGTTATATAACAGTTGATTTAGATGGTGAAACAAAAACACCAACTAATGGTGAAATAGTATTTGATGATGTAGGAACAATATATACTAATGATACAACTGCTCATACACATACATTAACAATTAGTGCAGCTTTAAATGCAGAAGAAATAATAGATAGAGATTTAGATCTAGATGTTGTATTTGTACAAGTAGAAGCTTAATAAATAAAAATAATTAAGAAAGAGGTGATAATATGAAACGTTTAGTAAAATACATATTATGTATATATGTATTCTTTCTAATGCTATACGGTTTATTTAATTATCTACCTCTTACAAAAGCTAAATATAGAAGTAGTGTACCTGATACATTAGTATTAACAGTTGCAAAACCAAAATATAATATTACATTTAATGCTAATGGTGGAACAGGTACTATGTCAGATATGACAAATTTAAAATATGGAACAACTTATACATTAACACCAAATGCTTTTACTAATAGTGGCACAGCATTTGGTCATTGGAATACAAAAGCAGATGGAACAGGAACATCATATAACAATAATGCATCAGTAAGTAATTTATCATCAGTAGATGGTACTACAGTTACTTTATATGCTATATGGGCTAATGGTGTAGCTGAATTAGATGGTACAGTTTATGCAAAAATACAAGATGCTATAGACGCCGTACCAGCAAATGGTGTTCAAAAAACAATTAATATTTTACAAGATGTAAGTGAAAGTGAAGAAAATGCTGGAATAGCTGCTGGTAAAAATATCATAATCAATTTACAAAATCATACAGTAACTAATAAGACATCATTCCCGGTATTTGAAAATTTCGGAACATTAAAAATAATGAACGGAACTGTAAGAACACAAGATTTTGCTGGTAATACAAAAGAAATTCAAAGTGCAATTAATAATAAAAATTCTACAGCTCATTTGACACTTGAAAATGTAACTGTTGAAGCAATAGGAACAAAAACAAAACAAGCAATGTACAATGAAAGTGGAGAACTTACAATTCAAGGAAATTCTTACGTTCATAATAGTAGTAGTGTCTTACCAAAACCAGCAATAGAAACTAAGACAGGTGGAACTCTTACTATTAAAGAAGGTGTTACTGTTTTATCTGAATATAATAATGGAATAAAAGTCGATGGTTCAAATCTAGTAATAGGAACAAAAGATGGAACGGTTAATACTACTTCTCCTGTTATTCAAGGCCATGGCGTTGGAGTTGAAATGACTGGCAATCAAACAGTTAAATTCTATGATGGAGCAGTAAAAGGAATAACAAGTGCCTTTACAAGTAATAATCTTAATGATATAGAATTAAGCCATGAACTAGATTTATCATCAGAAACAATAGGTAGTGATACATATGAAGTAGCAACATTAGTACCTAGCGTTATAACTACATTTGAAGTAACATTTGACCCTATGGGTGGAGTTGTAAACGAAACATCAAGAACTGTTCAAGATGGTAGCCCAGTTGGAACATTACCAACACCTACAAAGAGTGGTTATACATTTGATGGATGGTTTGACATTGATGATAATCCAATAGCAGCAACAGATCTAGTAACAGCCAATATCACATACTATGCACATTGGACTCATATAAATGGATATGTATGTAATGTAATGGTTGGAGAACAAGAATTTACTAATATAACAGATGCTGTTAATACAGCTCCTAATGGCTCAACATTGGTAATGACTAACGATATAACTACTAAGTTTGAAATACCATCAGGTAAGGAACTAACAATTGATTTAGGTACACATACAATGTCTAATTCAGTAACAAAAGATCCTATTATCAACAACTTAGGAACATTAACTATAAAAAATGGAACATTTACACCAACATCAAGCGCTAACGCAGCAGCAATTAATAATAAAGGATTAGTAACAATTGATGGAACAACTATTATTACAACAGGTGCTAAACAAGCAGTATATAATGATGGTGGAACAATGATAATAACCGGAAATTCATACTTTGAATCAGCATCTAGTAATAGAGCTACAGTAACCAATAATGCTGGAACAATTAGAATTGAGTCAGGTACAATAGTTAGTACAGCCTTTGCAGCAGTTGGAATAACAAATGGTACAGTAATAATTGGAACACAAGGTGGAACAATTGATACTGCAAATCCAATTATAATGGGTACAACATATGCAGTAGATAATAGTAAAGGTAAAACATTTAACTATTATGATGGTATTCTTAAAAGACAAGGTACATCAGGTAATGTAGTAAACGGAAATATTACAAATAGAGAAAGCAATACTCATATTGTAAATGGAACTGAAAACATAAATGGTGTTGACTATATAACAGCAATCTTAGAAGCAGATTAAAAAGAGATAATTATATCTCTTTTTTATTTTAAATGATATAATAATATAGAGTGTGATAGTATGAAAAAAGTAATAATTATGTTATTTATTTTATTATCTATAACAGGAGTAAGTGGAATTGTTTATTATAATTATAAACAAGATTTAAAAACAAAAATAGAAATAAAAAATAAAGAAGAAAAACAAAAAGAATTAGAAAGAATAGCTCAAGAAGAAAAAGAAAAAAAAGAATTAGAACAGAAACAAAAATATGAAAATTGTAAAAAGAGCCCTTATCAAATGCCTACACTAGAAGAAGAATTTAATAATGTATTTGATAAATATAAAAATGAACATTTAGCTCTATATTTTACAGATGTTAAAAATGAATATAGTTTTAAATATAATTCTAAAAAGAGTTATTATTCAGGTTGTGTAGTAAAACTATTTGCAATTATATATTTAATAGAACAAGCAAGAGAAGGAAAAATAGATCTACATGATACATATACTTATCTACCACAAGATAGACATGCATATAGTGATTTAACTGATAAACATCCTTATTATGATAAAATCCCAATTACAACATTAATAGAATATATGTTATTAGTAAGTGATAATTCAGCATATATGATTGTAATAAGAAATGTTGGTGCTCAAACAATAAATAATTATTTCTATGAAAAATATAATGTAGTATTACATTTTACTAATACACATCCATTTGAAGCAGGTTATAATGCAGAATTAGGTAATAAATCATTAGAATTACTATATAACACCTTACAAGTAGATGATGAATATACTAAATTAGTAAAAGACTCTATGTTAGTAGCAGAAGAAAATGCACTTAATTTTGATGATATAAAAATATTACATAAATATGGTGAATTAGCTCCATATCATAATGATATAGGTATCTATGATGGAGAATATCCATATTTAGTAACAATATTATCTTTATATGCAAATGATGACTATATAACTAAAATGTCTAAAGTAAGCAAAGATATGTATTTAGTATATAAAAAGAACATAGATAGTAAAGAAACATATTGTTATAATTTAGCATATAATGAGTAAAACTATACAGTAAAGTATTTACAACTTTATTGAAAATACTATTGCTAAATATTATACTTAGAATGAAAGGGAGGAAGATAATATGTCTAAAGTAAAAATAACAGTAATGATAGTACTTATACTAGGAATATTTGGTTTTCTTATCTATTATGGCTTAAATGTAAGTAAAGATTTAAAATCAGAAAAAGAAATAAAAGCCGAAATAGAACAAATAATGACATTACAAAAGAATAAAAGTGAAAACAAAGAACAAATAGATTTAATCTTAAATAGAAAATTAACATCTGATGGCTATCTTAAAGTAGAATTAGCATCTAAAAACTATTTAAAAGATTTATATAGTTATATAGATAATATTAATTATTTAGCTTCTAGTGAAACAGTTAATTATCTTTCTGCTGAAAATATTAAAAAAGAAAGAGATTCAGATTTTACTATATCTAAACAAAATATTTCAGATAATAAAAATCAAATATCAGATAATATTAATAAATTAATAGATTTAACTACAAATGAAAAATTAATAATGAGTTATTTAGATACTAATGATTTAAAAGAATACTATATTAAATTCTATAAAGAAATAATAGGTGATTTAACAAAAGGATTAGATTCAGAATATATTAATAATAAGTATGGATTCTTAATTAAAAGATTAGAAATCTATGAAAAAGCTATTAATTTCTTAATAGAAAATAAAAAAGAATGGACTATTAGTGATAATAACTTAAGTTTAAGTTCTGAACCTAATTCAGGATTCTACTTTTATAGTGAAGATGCACAAAAAGAATATAATGCTATTATTGAAGAATTACAAAGCGTATCAAATAACATTAAAAGTGCAACACCAGACTCAGAGCAAAGTAAAGAAGAAAATAGCACTAATTAGTGCTATTTTTTAGTATAAAAAAGGTGATATTATGGAAATAACAATAAATACACAAAGTAGTATAAAAATAAAAGATAATATAACAATCTATTTTGATCCATATCTTATAAAAGAACCAACTAATGATGCAGATTATATATTTATAACACATGATCATTATGATCATTTAGATCTACCAAGTATTAATAATATATTAAAAGATACCACTAAAATAATAATACCAAGTAGTATTACTAATAACTTAATAGATTTAGATAATGAATTAATATTATTAGAACCAAATAATAATATAACAGTAGATGATATAAATATAAAAACTATAAATAGTTATAATATTAATAAACCATATCATCCTAAAGATAAAAACTATCTAGGATATATAATTACATATAACAATAAAACATATTATATAATGGGAGATACAGATATAGTACCAGAAATAGATAATATAAAATGTGATATATTATTTATACCAATAGGTGGAAAATTCACATGTGATTATCAAGAAGCAGCAGAATATGTCAATAAAATAAAACCAAGTATAGTAATACCAATACATTATGGTACAATAGTAGGAGATATATCATTAGGTGAATCATTTAAAGAATTAATTGATAAAGATATAGAAGTAATATTAAAACTGGGGGAATAATAATGTTTAAAGAATATTACAAAGCAGCATTAAGACATTTAATAGATAATTTAAATAGATTTTTATTAGTAATATTTCTTATCTTATTTATAATTAGCTTATTTATAAAAAATTTCTTCTTAGATCTAACTAAAGTATTACTATTAGTAATAATTATATTAAGAATATTCGATAAAAATACTAACAGAAGAGAAAAACAAAATAAAATATATTTAAAATATAGAAATTTTTTAATTAAACCATTTGATGTATTAATAAAGAATATAAAAGATAAAGAACATGTTTATAAAAGATGTCATAAATGTAAAACTATTTTAAAATTACCATTACCAGATAAAAGAGGAATAAAACATAGTAAATGTCCTAATTGTGGTAAAAGAATAACATTTATAACATTTAAACAAATAAAAATAGAAGTAATAAAAAGGAAAAAGTAATATGAATTATAATTTATTTGAAAATCAAAAATTTACTAAAATATTAACTGTTATAGTATTTGCTATTATTATAGTATTTGCTTTTAAAGAAACACAAAGAAGTGTAGATGACACTGATAAAGAAATAAAACAGTTGCCTTCAGATGTTTATAAACAAAACTTAAACATAAATAAAATTAATATAAAAACAGATTATATACCTATAGAAATTAATAATGATAATGATAAAAATAATGTTTATGTAGTAGTTCATGCACGTAGTAAAGATTCATACACTGCTAAAGTAAATGGTAAACAATTAGATTTAGAATTTAATAAAACAAAATGTGAAGGACTATGTTTACAAGAAGAAAAATTAACAATAAGTTTACCAAAAAACTATGAATTAGATTTTAATATAAATGGTACTAATACAAGTATTAATATAGATACTATTAATATAGTAAATAATTCTACTATAAATCTTAAAAAAGGTACTATTAATATAAAATCAATACCTAATACTAATATATTAACTAATATTGATAAAGGTAAAGTAAAAGTAAATAATAATGATAAAGACTCATTAAAAACAATAGAAATAATTGCAGAAGAAGCAGATGTAACAATTAATTAAGGAACATAGTTCCTTTTTTTGTTATAATAAATATTGGTGATACTTATGAAAGAAGAATTAAATAGATGCTTAAATTGTATAAAAAAACCATGTATGAATAATTGTCCTCTTAATAATGATATACCAACTATTATTAAATTATTAAAAGAAGATAAAATAGAAGAATCATATAAATTATTAACAAGTACTACTTGTATACCAAGTATATGTGGAAGAATATGTAATCATCCATGTATGTTAAATTGTACTAAATCTAAAATAGATAAACCTGTTAATATAGGTAATATAGAATCATACTTAGGAGATCTATATTTAGATAAAGAATATACTACTAAAAAAGAAAATAATAAAAAAATAGCAATAATAGGAAGTGGACCTTCATCATTAACATGTTCTTATTTCTTAAGAAAAGAAGGCTATCAAGTAACTATCTATGAAAAAAATTCTAAATTAGGAGGATTATTAGAATATGGAATACCTCCATTTAGATTAGATAGAAATATCTTAAAACAAAATATAGATAAAATAATTAATATGGGTATTAAAGTAGAACTAAATAAAGAATTAGGTAAAGATATTAAAATAGATGAATTAATAAAAGAATATGATGCTATATATTTAGGAATAGGAGCTAATGTATCTAATAAACTAAATATAGAAGGAGAAGAATTAAATAATGTCTATGGAGCTAATGAATTATTAGAAACACAAAATCATCCTAATTATAAAAATAAAATAGTATGTATAATAGGTGGAGGTAATGTAGCTTGCGATATAGCAAGAACTATTAAAAGATTAGAACCTAAAGAAGTAAATATTATTTATAGAAGAAGTAAAATAGAAATGCCAGCATCTCCTTATGAAATAGAAGAAGTATTAAATGAAAATATAAATATTATTTATCAAACTAATATCTTAAAAATAAAAGAAAAAGAAATAGAATTAATAAAAACAGAATTAGTTAATGATGACAATAATAGAAAGAAACCAGTTAATATAGAAGGAACAGAATATAATTATAAATGTGATTATTTAATAAAAGCATTAGGTTCTCAACCAAGTAATATAATAAATGAATTAGGTTTAGAATTAGATGAAAAAGGCTATATAAAAGTAGATAATTATCAAACAAGTAATAAAAAAATATTTGCTGGAGGAGATATAATAGGTAAACAAAAAACAGTATCAAATGCAGCAAGAGATGGAAGAGAATCAGCTAATGCAATAATTAATTATCTTGAAGAAGGAATATAAATGAAAAACTCTTATCTAGAAGTAAATCTAACTAATATAGAATATAATCTAAATGAAATAAAAAAACTAACTAATAAAGAAATAATGCCTGTTATAAAAGCTAATGGCTATGGAACATATATTAATAAGAATATTAAATTCTTAAATAAATATAATATAGTAGCAGTAGCAGAAGTATCTGAAGCTTTAGAATTAAGACAATTAGGTTACAAAAAAGATATCTTTGTTTTAAATCAACCATATATAGAAGATATAAATAATATAATAGAAAATAATATAATAGTAGGAATATCTTCTAAAGAATTTATAAAAGAAATACTTAATACTAATATGAGATGTCATCTAGAAATAGAAACAGGTATGAATAGAACAGGAATAAGTATTAAAGATTTAGAACCATTATGTAAAATAATAAAAGATACTAAATTACAAATAGAAGGTATCTATACTCATTTTAGTAGTGCAGATATAGATTTAGAATATACTAATAAACAATTTACTATCTTTAAAGAAGCATTAAATATATCTAAAAAATATTTTAAATTTAAATATATACATACAAGTGCTAGTAATGGAATATTAAATCTAAAAGAAGATATAACTAATTTAGTAAGAGTAGGAATAATTATGTATGGATATCCAAGTAATGATAATATGAATATTATATTAAAACCATCTACTAAATTAATAAGTAAGATAAACTATATAAAAGATATAGAACCTAATACATATATAAGTTATGGAAAAACATATAAAAGTACTAAAAAAATGACTATAGCTACTATAGGAATTGGTTATGGAGATGGCATAAGAAGATCTCTATCTAATAAAGGACATGTACTAATAAATAATGTATTATGTCCTATAGTAGGTACTATATGTATGGATTCCTTAATGGTAGATATAAGTAAATGTAATGCTAAAGTAGGCGATATAGTATATATATGGGATAATAAAAAAATTACATTAGAAGAAATAGCTAATATATGTAATACTATAAATTATGAAATTATATGTAATATAGGCAATAGAGTAGAAAGAAAATATGTAAACTAAATAACTAATAGTAATGTTATTTAGTTTTTTTGTGATATACTTAAAATAGGTGATAGTATGAATGATGAACAACAAAATCCACAAGGAATAGAGAATCAAATTCCAGAAGAAACAAGAGTTCCAGAAGAGCAAACATATATACCAGAAGAAACAAAGGTACCTGATTCAACAATTACACCTGAACAACAAGCTATTTCAAGTGAACAACCAATAGAAGCACCAAAAGTACCACAAGAAGTAGAAGAAGTAATTAAAGAATCAACACCTTCAAAAGATATTTATATACCAACAGAAGAAACAAAAGGAAATAATTTATTAATATATGTAGTAATTTTAGTATTAATAGCAGCAGCAGTAGGAGTAGCAATATACATATTTACACATAAAAAGAATGATACAACAGGTGTTACAACTGGAGTAAATAGTATAGATTTAAATGTTAATTCTCAAAACTTAGGTGGATATATTATTAATTTACCAGAAAAATATAAAATATCAGAAAAAGAAGACAATAGATTAGTATTAACTAACTATATAGATAAAGTACAATTATCATTTGAAATAAATAATGATTATACAATAGATGAATATCAAGATTATATAGATCCTATTAAAGATAGTTTTAAAACTGGATATGGCTTAAAAGATTTATTATATTCACATAAGAAATTTGAATCAAAAGATTGGTTTATATTAGAATCTTCAGATACTGATGGATTTAATTATACTTTATCATTTACTGATTTAAATGAATCAACAGTATCTATTATAACTATATCTCAAATAAGTGATTACTCTGGTATTTATAAAGAATTATCTGCTATTGTAAGTGGAATTAGAAAAATAGCAACACCAAAAGAAGAACCAGCTGAAGAAGAAGACAAAGAAAAAGAAACAAATGATGATAATAATACAACTAAGAAACCAGGTAAGAAACCTTCTAAATCAAGTAATAATCAAGAAAATAATACTAATACAGAGAATAATAACCCAAGCAATACAGAAGAACCAAATACTGAAACAAATCAACCAACACAAAATGATGAAGAAAATCCATCTAATAGTGGACCAAAACCATTTAATAATGATGTTGATCCTAATAATATAGGTAATAATGATAATACTAATACTGAACCTCCAACTAATAACGTTCCAGCTAATGATGATCCAAAAAGAGACGAAGATAAACCAGCTGATGACGATGGAAAATCAGATCCAAATTTAGGACCTAATGACACAAATACAAATCCAGAACCAACTAAACCAGTTCCAAGAAGAGCTCCTGAAGTACCATTGATGGAAAGACCAAATTTTGCAACTGAATAAAAAGGTGTTAAACACCTTTTTTTATTTACTAATAACAAAAGATAAAATATATGATATAATGAATATAGAATTTTAATAATTTTTAATAATTATAGAAGGAAGTGTATATTATGGGAAGAAAAGGCCATAAAGTAAAAGATGTAACAGGAATGCAAAATATCATGTTTGATCTAAAACCAAATAGATGTGAGGCAGAAGTATTTATGAGTTCTGATATAGATGTAACTGAATTCGTAAAATTTATGAAAAAAGAAAAAGAAAAAAATCCAGATTTAACATATTTTCACGGATTTGTACATATAATGGGTAAATTAATATATGAATATCCAAAACTAAATAGATTCGTTCAAAATAGAACTCTATTTGAACATGATGAAGTATCAATAGCATTCGTAGCAAAAGCAGAATTTAATGATAAGAGTGAAGAATTCATGACATGTTTACCTATAGGAGAAAATGATACAGTATTAGATGTATCTAAAAATCTAAAAGCAAGAATTGATAAAATTAGAGATAAAAATTCTGATGCCAATACAGCAGGAGCAAATAATGTAGTAGATAAACTAGGCCATATATGGCGTCCAGCTAGATCATTCTTAGTCGGCATATTAAAATGGTGGGATTGTAAATTTGGTTTACCAGGAGCTATAGCAGATGAAAATATCTATTATAGTAGTTTAATAGTATCTAATTTAGGAACATTTAAAACACCTGGTATTTATCATAATTTAGCTAATCTAGGAACATCTTCTGCATTAGTAGCTTTTGGTGAAATAAAAGAAACAGACGGAAAATATATGATGAATATTGGAGCAACATTAGATGAAAGAATAGCAGATGGTTTCTACTTCTGTAGAGCATTAAAAGCAATAGAATATTTATTTGCTAATCCAGAATTAATGATGGAACCAGCTTCTAAACATTTTGAAATTCCAAATAATCTTCAAAAAAAGAAAAAAAATAAAGATGCTAAATAAAGTAAAAGAAATAATAAATAAATATTATACAGAAGAAGAAATCAATAAAATAATAGAAGGATATCAAATAGAAAGATATACTACATTAAGAATAAATACTTTAAAAACAAATAAAGAATATATATTAAAAGTATTTAATGAAAATAATATTGAATATGAAGAAGTATCTTGGTATCCTAATGCTTTAATAATCTTAAATAAAAAAGAAGAAGATCTAATAAAATTAGATATCTATCAAGAAGGATTAATCTATTTACAATCATTATCATCTATGTTACCACCTCTTATTTTAAATCCTAATCCTAATACTCAGGTATTAGATATGTGTGCAGCACCAGGAGGGAAAACAACTTTATTAGGTTGTATTACTACTAATAATATAATGATAACAGCTATAGAAAAGAATAAAATAAGATCAGAAAGATTAAAATATAATTTAGAAAAACAAGGTGTTAAAAAATATAATGTCTTAAATATAGATTCTTTAGATCTAGATGAATATATGAAATTTGATTATATTCTACTAGATACACCATGTTCGGGATCAGGAACCTATAAAATAGATAATATAAGAATAGAAGATAATTATTTAAATAAATTAAATAATACACAAGAAAGATTATTAAATAAAGCTATATCTATGTTAAAAAAAGATTCTATACTAGTATATTCTACATGTAGTATATATAAAGAAGAAAATGAATATATTATTAATAAAGTATTAAAAAAACATCCAGATATAGAAATATTACCAATAGAAGGATTTAATAATTTACCTTTATTAAATACAACTATAAAAGGAAGTATATGTTTATATCCCAATAAATATTATGAAGGATTTTATGTAATAAAACTAATTAAAAGATAAGAGCGTGATAAATAATGCCAACATATTATAATAGAGAAACAAAAGATTATATAGAAGATAAAAAGAAATCAAAAGCATTACAATTTCTATATAAAACTCCTTTAGGTAGAGGAGTATTAAAAATATTTGTAATAAATCCCGTAACATCTAAAATAGGTGGAGTATTTATAAATACTAAAATAAGTAGAGTAAAAATAAAAGGATTTATTATAAAAAATAAAATAGATATGTCAGAATATGAAATAAAAAAATATAAATCATTTAATGATTTCTTTACAAGAAAAATAGATTTAAAAAATAGACCAATGTCTAAAGATAAAAATGATTTTATATCTCCAGCAGATTCTAAATTATTAGTATATAGAATATCAGAAGATTTAATATTAAATATTAAACAAAGTTCATATACATTAGAAGAATTAGTTAAAGGAGGATATAACTTATCTGACTTTAAAAATGGTTATGCTTTAGTATTTAGACTATCAGTAGATGATTATCATCATTATTGTTATGTAGATGATGGAAAAACATTATGTAGTAGTTCCATAAAAGGAAAATTACATACAGTACAATCTATCTCTGAAAAATATAAAATATATAAAGAAAATCATCGTGTATTTAGTATATTAGATACAATTAATTTTGGAAAAATACTTTATATGGAAGTAGGAGCTATTATGGTAGGTAAAATCATTAATAGAGAATTAACTAATTTCAAAAAAGGCGAAGAAAAAGGTTACTTTAAAATGGGAGGATCTACTATAGTATTATTAATACAAGATAATCAAGTAGAAATAGATAAAGATATCTTAGATAATAGTGCTAAAGGAATAGAAACTATCGTTAAATATAGAGAAACAATAGGCAAAAAAATAAACAACTAGTAATAGTTGTTTTTTTATACTATAATTTAAATAGGTGATATAAAATGTCAAAGAAAAAAGAAACACCAAAAGAAGAAAAAACAGAAGTAATAGAAGAACAAATAGAAAAAGAAGATAATAAATTAGGAAAGATAAAAATAATAATAATTATTATTGTAGGTTTATTGTTTCTATGTGGTTCATTTTTAATATCTTACAATGCAGCTAAAGATGTTGAAATAATAGAAGATAATGAACCTAAAAAAGAAAAGAAAATAGATAAAAAAGAAGAATATCTTAAAGTAGGAAAATATAAATTAAAATATGGAACATATAAAGGTATAGAAGAAGAATATGATCCAGATACAGATAAAACTATTAAGATGGAAATAAAAATAGAATTGAATAAAGATAAAATGATTGTTAATGGAAATTCTATGAATTATAAAGTAAAAGATGATAACTATATTTATATTAATGAAGTAAAAATGTATGAAGTAACAGCTAATAATGAATTTACTTTAATAGCTGGAGCAGGAATAGATTTTAAATACGTTAAGTAGGTGATAATATGAACAAGAAATTTTTAATATTATTAATAATAGTTATTTTATCATGTACTATTATTGGTACAGGAGCAGGATTAATATGTGCACATTTAAATAATAAAGAAAACTCTAGTTCTAGAGAAATAGAATTAGACAATGGAAAAAAAGTAAATATTGTATTAAATGAAACTACTAAAATAGAATATGAAAAATACGATAATGGATTAATAAGTATGGAAATACCAAAAGGATGGAAAGTTGATGTTCCTCCAGTAGATTATATTCATTACTCATTTAAACTAACTGATCCATCAAATCCAAATAGAATGCTATTATTTAGTTTAAAATTAGAAGGATTCTTAAAGTCAGAAAAGGCAAGAAGTACGTGGAATTATTATTATCCCTCTACAGGATTTGGTAACTTTCCAGTAATTAATCCTAAAACAACAGAAGGATTCTATAAAGTATGGAACGAAACTGCTAAAATAATTAATAATCAAGTAGGAGCTGGTTACTATCCTACAATAAGTGAATTCAATATAATAGAAAACTTAGGAGCTCAACCAGTAATTGGTGGAGATGTATTAAGAGTAAATTATAAAAACAATGATAAATTAATTCAAGGATTAGTAACAGCTAGTGTTGCAGATATAGGAGCTTATTATGTAACAGAGAATTGGAATGTTTTTAGTAATCAAGTAGATATATGGCCATTAAATGTTTATAACATAGTTTTATTAACAGCTCCAGATGAAGAATATAATGAGTGGCAACCTATACTTGATCATTCATTAGGTTCACTAGAATTTAGCCAAACATTTATTAATGCTTTTAATAAAGAAGAACAAACAATAGTAAATACTGTAAAAACAAATGCTAAAATATACGATCAAATATCTGATATGATAATGGATTCATGGGAAAAGAGAAATAATTCATATGATATTATTAGTCAAAAACAAAGTGATGCAACATTAGGATATGAAAGAGTATATGATACTGATACAGGAGAAATATACAAAGCATATAATGGATTTACAGATGATTATAGTGAAAATAGATATCAACCTATAACAGATGATATGTATACTAAACCAACGTCGGGTTATATAGAAAAATAGGAGGATAATTATGAAAAAAATAACAAATTTAATAATAACTTTAATACTTGGTTTTATATTATTTTATATATTCCTACCAGCTATTAATTTAAATAATCCAGGATTCTATATCTATTTAGGATTCTTAATAATGTTTTATGCTATCTTAGATGCAATAAGAGAAGATAATGTTCAAGTAGTAAAAAAAGGAAAGAATGTTAATTTCCATCTAAAAAATAAAAGTAATATCTTTAATTTTAGTTTACTATTCTGTATATGTGCATTCTTCTTAATATTATTAATTAACTTTATCTGTTCACCAGTATTTAATGCAAAAAGTTATCAAAAAAGAATTACTATAGAAGAAGGAGACTTTATAGAAGATATTCAAGAAGTTAACTTTAATCAATTACCATTATTAGATAAAGCATCATCTCAAGTATTAGGTGATAGAGTAATGGGAGAAATGAGAGAATTAGTATCTCAATATGATGTATCAAGTCTATATACTCAAATAAATTATAATAATGATATAGTAAGAGTTACACCATTAGAATATGCAGATTTCTTTAAATGGATATCTAATAAAAAACATGGAGTAGTAGGTTATATTACAGTAAATAGTGTTAATGGAGAATCAGAATTACATAGATTAGATAAAGGAATGAAATATGTATCTAGTGGATACTTTAATGATAATTTAAAAAGAAAATTAAGATTCTCATATCCATTTGAAAACTTTGGCAAAATATCATTTGAAATAGATAATGAAGGAAATCCATACTATATAATAACAACAATTAAATATACAGCAGTAGGACTAAAAGCTAAAGTAAAGGGAGTAATAATATTTGATCCTATTACTGGAGAATCTACTAAGTATGATTTAGATGATATACCATCATGGGTAGATGTAGCTTATTCAGCAAGTTTAATAATAGAACAAGTAGATGATTGGGGAACATATAAAAATGGATTCTTTAATAGTATATTTGGTCAAAAAGATGTTGTTAATACAACAGAAGGTTATAATTATTTAGCTATGAATGATGATATATATCTATATACAGGTATAACATCAGTAGTAAGTGACGAATCTAACTTAGGATTTATCTTAACTAATATGAGAACAGGAAAAACAATGTTCTATAATGTACCAGGTGCTGAAGAATATAGTGCTATGAGTAGTGCTGAAGGCCAAGTACAAGATATGGGCTATACATCAACTTTCCCATTATTAATAAACTTAAATAATAGACCTACATATCTAGTAAGTTTAAAAGATTCTAATGGCTTAGTAAAAATGTATGGATTTGTAGATGTAAAAGACTATCAAAAAGTAGTAGTAACTGATTCATCAAAAGGTATAGTTGCAGCAAAAGATAACTATTTAAAATCAATTAAAAAAGAAGCAAAAGATGAAGAATTAAAAATAGAAGAAATAAAAGTAGAATCTATTAATACTGCTATTATAAATGGTTATACATATTACTATATAGAATCAAAAGGTAAAAAATATAAAGTATCTATATCATTAAGTGATAAATTACCATTTATAAAAAATGGAGATACTCTTAAAATAGGTTACTATGATATAGAAACAGATCTAATAGAAATAGAAAAAATATATTAAAAGTTATTACTTAGTAATAACTTTTTTTGTTATACTAAAAAAGGTGGTTATATGGAACAAGATATCTTTAAAAAAAGTATATTTGATAATAATAAATTAATTAAATATGGCTTTATAAAAAATAACAATATCTATACATATACTACTAATATCTTAAATAATAAATTTAGAATAGAAATAACTATTAAAAATAATAAACTAACTAGTAAAATATATGATATAGAAATGAATGATGAATATTTAAATATAAATGTAATATCTAATCAAGGAACATTTATTAATAAAATAAGAACATCATATCAAGAAGTATTAATAGATATAAAAAATAAATGTTGTATTAATAATTTATTTATCTATCCTCAAACAAATAGAATAACAGAATATATTAGTAAAACATTTAATATAGAACCAGAATTCTTATTTAATGATGAATCAACAGGAGTATTTAGAAATAATAAAAAGAAATGGTTTGGTATAATAATGCATATTAATAAAAATAAACTAACTAATGAGGATAAAGATATAGAAGTAATTAATTTAAAATTAGATCCATTAGAAATAATAGAATTAATTAAAAAAGAAGGATATTATAAAGCATATCATATGAATAAAAAATATTGGATATCCATTACATTAGATGATACTATTAATGATAAAGAAATTATGAAACTTATAAAAGAATCATATGATATAATTAAATAGGTGATAATATGAAAGAAGTAATAATACAATTACTAGGTATCTTAGCATGGATATTCTTACTAAATAGTTATCGTGCTAAAAATATCAAAAAAATAATTGTTATACAATTAATATCTAGTTCACTATATATAGCTCATTATTATTTCTTAGGAGCATATAGTGGAGTATTTACTTGTTCAGTATCATTACTAACAGGATTCTTATTCTATTTCTCTAAAAATAGAAAGTTTTCTTATTTATTTATAATACCAATATTATCAGCAGGAGCTTATTTCTTTTATAATGGACCACTATCATTAGCTCCAGTCTTAGCTAATTTAATAGATTCATATGCATTAACTAAATACAAAAAAACAGTCTTAAAATTCTCTTTAGTCTCATATTCATTATGGATAATATATGATATATTTGTTAAATCATATTCATGTATCTTAACAGATAGTTTAGTATTATTATCTAACTTAACAATAATAATAAGTAATAATAAAACTAATCTATTAAGAGTAGATAAAGAAAGACCATTAATGGCAAGAGAAGAACTATTTAAATAGTTCTTTTATTTTGTTATAATAAACATAATAGAGGTGATAAAGTGAAAAAAATAATATTCTTATTAATAATATTCTTTTTATTACCTATAACTCCTAAAGCAATAGAATTACCTATAAAAGTATCTGCTAAAGGAGTAGCATTATATGATCTAACACATGATCAATTTATATATTCTAAAAATTTAGATCAACAATTTGAATTAGCATCTTTAACTAAAATGTATACAGAATATTTAACTGTAATAAATAATTTAAATTTAAAAAAGAAAGTAAAAATAACTAGAGATAGTTTTTATCGCTTAGATGCCTTTACTAAAATAGGTTTAAAAGAAGGAGAAGTATTAACATTAAATGAGTTACTATATGCATCTAATTTAAATAGTGGAGCAGATGCATCTCAAGCATTAGCATATGGAACTACTAAAAATGTAAAAGACTTTGTCTTATTAATGAATGAAACAGTAAAAGGAATGGGATTATATAATACACATTTTGAAACAACATATGGAGGAAGTAATAATGATACCTCTACTCCAAGAGAAGTAGTATATTTTTTAAAAGAAGCATTACAAAATAAAGAATTTGAAAGAATATTTAACGGTAAATACTTAAGATTATCCAATGGTTTAGAAGCAATTAACTATACTAGAGCAATAGCATCTTTCTATGGATATGACCCTGATTTAATAAAAGGTAATAAATCTGGTTATACAGATGATGCAGGTATGTTATTAGCATCTACAGCTACTATTAATGATGTAGATTATATCCTAGTAGTATTTAAATCAAAAGTATTACATATACCAAATGAAAGATGGCATATTAAAGATACATATGATATCTATAATTATATAAAAGATAAAAATTATGAAGAAAGAACTTTAATAGAAAAAGGGACTTATTTAGAAACTATACCAGTAGAAAACTCTACTATAAGTGAATATATCTTAAATAGTGATGAAGAATTAACATTAATATTAAATGATGAAGAATATGAAAATGTTACATATGATTATCATATAATAGATAAAATATCTAATAAAACTAAACAAGGATCTAGTTTAGGACATATAGATATCTATGTTGGAGATGAATTAATATATACATATAAATTAGAACTAAAAGATTATATATTTGATAAAAAACAAGAAGCAAAAACTAAAGCATATATATTTATAATATTATTTATTTGTCTAATAGGATTATTCTTGTTCAATTTAAAAAATAAGATATAATATTTGATGTGTGATTAATATGAAAAAATTTTATCATGATTTATGTTGGTTATACGCCTATTTTATAATATTCTCTATATTAGGATGGATATGGGAAGTAATATATAAATATTTAAGATGGCATATCTTTATAAAAAGAGGAATGAATCATTTACCATGGTTACCTATCTATGGCTGGGGAAGTATTATAGTATTATTTATGTATTTAATAATGAAAAAAAAGAATATTATAAAAGTATTCTTAACATCAGCCATAATATGTACTACATTTGAATACTTTTCTTCATGGTTATTAGAAAAAGCTTTTGGTTTAAGATGGTGGAACTATCGTAACTATTTCTTAAATATAAATGGAAGAGTATGCTTACAAAGTTTCTTATTATTTGGCTTAGTAGGATTATTAGGAGTATATTTCTTAGTACCAAAAGTATATAACTTTTTAAATAGAATAGAATCTAAAAGATTTTATCAAATAATGCCTATTATAATATTAATATTTATGACAGATATAACTATATCATTTATTAAACCTAATCAAGGAGATCATATAACATATAGTAATAGAACAGATAAAGATATAGAAGTAATAAAAACATATGAATGTAAAAATGAATTTGATAATAATATAATAATTAATTGTAAACAAGAAGATAAATAATATTTATTTTCTTTTTATTATGATATAATTACTATGTGAGAATAGGAAAGGAACATGTTATGAGAAATGTTGGAACCGTAGTTAGAGGTATTAGAACACCTATAATTAAGGAAAATGATGATTTAGCTAAAATAGTAGTTGATTCATTAATGAAGGCTAAAGAAAGTGAAGGATTTGAATTTAAAGATCGTGATATCGTAGCTATTACAGAAGCAGTAGTAGGTATTTCAGAAGGAAATTACATAACTGTTGACGATATAGCAAAAGATTTACAAACTAAATTCCCATCTAAAAAGATTGGTGTAGTATTCCCAATTTTATCAAGAAATAGATTTAGCTTAATATTAAAAGGAATTGCAAGAGGAATGGATAAAATAACTATTCAATTATCTTTCCCTGCAGATGAGGTTGGAAACGGAATACTAGATGAAGATTTACTAGATAAGAGTAAATATAATTTATCATCAGTTATTACAGAAGAACAATATAAAGAAACATTTGGTTCTTGGTTACATCCATTTACTGGAATTAATATGGTAGATTTCTATAGAGAATTAGCTAAGAGCGAAAACTGTGAAGTAGAATTCGTATTTGCTAATGATCCAAAAGAAATACTAAAATATACAAAAGATGTATTAACTTGTGATATTCATACAAGATTAAGAACTAAAAAGCTACTAGAAGAAGCTGGTGGCCATGTATTTGGATTATTTGAAGTAATGAATAAACCAATTGGTAATAGTGGATTCAATCCAAGTTATGGTTTATTAGGAAGTAATAAATCTACTGAAGAAAGATTAAAATTATTCCCTAAAACAGGAGATGCTTTAGTAGCAGATATTCAAAATAGATTAAAACAAAAAACTGGAAAAACTATTGAAGTAATGGTATACGGCGATGGAGCATTTAAAGATCCAGTTGGTCATATTTGGGAATTAGCTGATCCAGTAGTAAGTCCTGCATTCACAAAAGGATTAAATGGTACACCAAATGAAATTAAATTAAAATATGTATCAGATAATAAATTTGCTGATCTACGTGGAGACGAATTAAAAGAAGCTATTAAAGGTGAAATTAGAAATAAAGCTAAAGACTTAAAAGGACAAATGGTTACACAAGGAACTACTCCTAGAAGAATTACTGATTTAGTTGGATCTCTATGTGATTTAACATCAGGTTCAGGAGATAAAGGAACTCCAGTAATCTATATCCAAGGATATTTTGATAATTTAGCAGACGAATAAGATATGTTTTAAACATATCTTTTTTATTTGTGTAAAGTGTGGAAAAATGTATGGATAGTTAATGTAAAGTGTGGATATATGAATACATACTCTTTACTAATTATTTATTATAATTAAATCAGCAAAGGGGAAATCCATGTGAAAATAGTAGTTCAAAAATTTGGTGGCAGCTCAGTAGCTGATTTAGATAAATTACATAAAGTATGTAATCATATTATTATGGAAAAAAATAAAGGAAATGAAGTAGTAGTAGTCGTATCTGCTCAAGGAGATACAACTGATTTATTATTAGAACAAGAAAAAGAAATAACTAAAAAAGCTAATAAAAAACATCATGATTTATTAGTTAGTGTTGGTGAACAAATAACAGTAGCTAAATTAGCAATGTGTTTAGAAGAGCTAGGATATAATGCAACAACTTTCTTAGGTTGGCAAGTACCAATAATTACTAATTCTAATTATGGAGATGCAAGTATTATTAATATAAAAACAAAAAATATTAAAAAAGAATTAAATAAAGGAAATATAGTTATAGTAGCTGGTTTCCAAGGAATAGATAAAAATAATAATATAACTACACTAGGTAGAGGAGGATCAGATACTACAGCAGTATATCTATCATGTGCATTAAATGCTAAATGTGAACTATATAAAGATGTAGATGGTATCTATAATGGAGATCCTAATAAAGATAAGAATGTAAAAAAATATAAACAATTATCATATGATCAAATGTCAGAAATAGTAAAAAATGGAGCACAAGTATTACATGATAAATGTATTAATATGGCCAAAAAGAATAGTATACAAATAACAGTTAAATCCACATTTAAAAAGAACTCATTAGGAACAATTATCCATTGTTAAAATATAAAAATATGTTATAATATCTAACAAATGGGGGATTAATATGTTAGATAAATGGTCAAGAAAACAAAATAAATTAGCAAAACAATACCTTAGAAATAAAGAAGGATTAACTATAAACGAAACTAGAGAACAATTACAAGATACACGTGAAATATGGTTAAAACTATATGAAATATTACAAACAAGTGGTATTGATTTATCAGAATATTCACGTATAAATAGTGTCCATCTACAAAAAGAAAATGAACAATTATATTTAGTAATTCAAGTATTCTCTCATCGTAATATAGTTATAGATATGAAAAATGCTAAATGTTTAACAGAACAAGAAGTAGTATCTTGCTTTACTAATCATTCATTATTAAATTTACTAGGAAATAGAGAATTTAGTTTTGAACAAATAACACCAGAATCTGCATTAGCATTTATGGATACATATATGATATATCAAGATGTCTATGAAAGAGGTCCATGTTTATCATATCCTATTTCAAAAGGAAAATATAAAAGTTATCTATCAATGGATTTTGCAACATTACAAATAGGTTTATCATTTGTAGATCCAGAAGAAGATAGAGTAAATTATATGTTCTTTCAAAATGATGAATTATATGGTATGAGTGGAGAATGTGATAGAAGAGTAGCTGCTCAAATAGGCCAAGAAATAAAAGATGTCTTAATACCAAAACCAATTGTACAACAATATGTAGCTAATAAAGAACAATATAAATTAAAATATTCTAAAGAATAAAAGATGTTAATAAACATCTTTTTATTATGCTATAATTATATTAGGTGATAATATGAAGATAATAAAAGCATATGAAGGCCAAAACAAAATGGCAAATCTAATAACATTAGATGAAATAATATCAAACCTAGAACAAAATCTAGTATCTTCTATTTATATATCACCTACAATAGTAAATGAATTTGATCAACAATATGAATTTGTTGATAAAGAACATCCTATAACTAAAGGTGAAGTAGTATTTCTCGGTAAATTTTTAGCAATAGATAAAGATTACTTAGAAGAACATAAAAAAGAAATAATAGATAAATTATGTATTATATTAAGTAAAATAGATACTTTTTATTTATCATTACCTCCAGAATTAATAACTGATGAAGTGTTAAATGCATTATTACAAAATACTCATATAAAAGTATTAAGATTAGGTTATAGTCATTCACCATATGCACTTACACCAGAAATATTAAAAATGTTTGAAAATACTAGTTATATGGAAATAGTTACTGATGAAGTATCCCCAGAATTAAAAGATAATTTTGATCCATTGATATCATATAATATAAGAAGAAAACTAATAGAGGATTATAGATATGAAGAATTAAAAGATAATAAAAAAATAAAAATAAGTAGATCATTAACAGATGAAGAAATAGATAACTTTAAATATATAAGTCCTAATACAGAAATAATCTTTAAACATGATGATTATGATAATATTTCTAAAGCCATAAACAAAAATAAAAATCTAAATTTAAAATATACAATTATAGCTCAACAAGAACATGAATATGATTATAAAAATAAATTTAATGAATACTTATTTACTCATCCAGATGTAGTAGATAATGATATTACTATAGGAGTAGGTATAAAAGAAAGATATCCTATAACTACATATTTAAAATATGAAAAATTATTATATAGTATGATAAAACCAGCATTAAATTTAAGTCCTTTTGAGAAATTTCTATATGCTTATAATGTAACAAAGAAATTTAAAAAATATAAAGGAAATGCTGATGATCCGTCTGATTCAAGAAATCTATATTCTGTTTTAGAAGGAGAATATATGGTATGTAGAGGATTTACTGCTTTATTAAATGATTTATTAAATAAATTAGGTATAGATAATTTTATTATTTCAGCAACAGTAGATATTGGTTTTGATAGAGTACCTTATAATGCAACTAATATACCAGAAGACGCAATATCTAGACAAGGATATCATTCTAGATTAAGAGTTAATATAGTAGATCCAAAATATGATATAGATGGTTACTATATATCAGATCCTACTTGGGATAATGTAATGGATGAAGATACTTATAACTTCTGTTTAATAACAGAAGATGACTATAGTAGAATGTATAGATATAATTATACTATACTAGATGAACATGAATTATTATCAGTTCATTCACTAGAAGAATTCTATTCTAAAGTAAATATATATTTAGATAAAGAAGAAACTAAAAAACAAAATCAAATACAAACAGATATAAATAAATTATTTAAAAATTTTCAAAATACTTTTAAAGAATTTATGAGTATTTTAGAAAAAGTAGATAAAAGAAATTTTGAATTCTATAATAAAACATATAAGAATTTATATACATGTACTAAAATGCCTAGTAATGCAAAAAGATTTATTACTAGAATGGAAAATGTAATAAAAAATAATAATAATCCAGAATTAACAGAAAAATATCAAGAATTACAAAGAAGATATGATAGTTATACAGATAAAGAAGAAGAAAGAAGTAAACAACCTTATAAAGTTCAAGTAGATTTAATCTTATCATTATTAAGAATGATAAAACCACTTGATATAGCCAAATATAATGAATTAAATACAATACTAACAAAGAATACAAATAATGTATATCGTCTTACTAAAGAAGAAATTGCTAATTTATACTATTTAATAGGAGAATATATTTTAACTAAAGTTAATAAACCAGTAACTGGTGATAAATACTTAGAAGCTATTACTTTATTATATAGAGATATATATAGAATACCAGAAGATAGATTAGATTTTACTATTAGAAAAACAATGGAAGAAAATAGAAAAAGACAATTGTTATCATATCCTCCAAGAGTTAAGATAAATAAAGATGGAACAACAACAATAATACAAAATGAATCTAATATATTCGATATAAATGTTGACAAAAAAGCAATATAGATTTAATATTATGTTAATTCAAAGAGAGAAAACATGATTATTAAGTAACTTACTTATAGAGAGTTCTTATTTGGTGAAAAAGAATAGAAGTCTTAATAATTACTATTTCTTGAGAGATATAATAATATCCGGCTAAAACCGTTATCAATAATTAAGTAATAATAAGGATGGTACCGCAGAATTGCTCCTTGCAATTTTGTGGTTTTTTATTATTAAAAAAAGAGGTGTCTTATGGAAGAAATAAATTTAACTGAAGAAGAAATGATATTATATGATGAATTATTTCGTTGTAAAGCACTATTACAATTGCCTAATAAAGATGAAAAAACAAAAGAAGAATTAATACAAAGAATAAACGACATAAGAACCCAACTAGCTGAAATGAAATTTAAACAAATGTCAGAACAAAGAAGAGAAGAAAGTGTGATAAGAAATGGTAAATTTTAAAGAAGATGAAAAATTAAATATTCTAAATCATAGTTGTGCTCATTTAATGGCACAAGCTATAAAACATTTATATCCAGAAGCTAAATTCTGGGTAGGACCAGTAGTAGAAGAAGGATTCTATTATGATATAGATTTAGGAGATAAAAAAATAACAGAAGAAGATTTAGCTTCTATAGAAAAAGAAATGAAAAAATGTGCTAAAGATTCTAAACTTATTGTAAGAAAAGAAATATCTAAAGAAGAAGCATTAGAACAATTTAAAGATGATCCTTATAAAATAGATTTAATTAATAGAATGGATCCTGATGTAACAACAATATCAATGTATACACAAGGAGACTTTACTGATTTATGTAGAGGACCACATGTAGAGAATACTAAACTATGTAAGAATTTTAAATTAACAAAATTTAGTGGAGCTTACTGGAAAGGTGACGCTAATAATAAAATGTTACAAAGAATCTATGGAGTATGTTTTCCTACAGAAGAAGAATTAAATGAACATTTAAAAGAATTAGAAGAAAGAGCACAAAGAGATCATCGTAAAATAGGTAAAGACTTAGGTATATTCATGATGTCTGACTTAGTAGGAAGAGGACTACCTATGTATTTACCTAAAGGATTTATCCTATGGAATATACTAGAAACATATATTAGAAATAAAGAATTAGATAGAAATTATCTACATGTTCAAACTCCACCATTAGGAAATGTTAATCTATATAAAACATCAGGCCATTTAGCTCATTATAAAGATGCAATGTTCCCTATAATGGAAGTAGAAGATGAAGAATATGTTCTACGACCAATGAACTGTCCTCATCATATGGTTATCTATGGTAATGATATTCATTCATATAGAGATTTACCTATACGTATAGCAGAAATAGCTAGAGATTGTCGTTATGAAACAAGTGGTTCATTAAAAGGAATTGAAAGAGTAAGAACATTCTGTCAAAATGATTCTCATATTTTCTGTACACCAGATCAAATTGAACAAGAATTTAAAGGTGTAGTAGATTTAATATTAGAAGTATATAAAGAAATGGGTATTAAAGATTTTAGATTTGAATTATCATTAAGAGATCCAGAAGATAAAGTTAAATATCATCAAGATGATGAAATGTGGAATAAAGCAGAAGATGCATTAAGAAAAATAATGCAAGATTTAAAAATTCCATATGTAGAAAAAATAGGTGAAGCAGCATTCTATGGACCTAAATTAGATGTTCAATTAAAACCAGCAGTAGGTAATGAATTTACTTTATCTACTTGCCAATTAGATTTCTGTTTACCAGCAAGATTTGATTTAAATTATATAGATTCTAATGGAGAAAAGAAAACTCCAGTAGTTATTCATAGAGCTATATTTGGTTCTATAGATAGAACTATAGCTTACTATCTAGAAGAAACAAAAGGTTATTTACCACTTTGGTTAGCTCCAGTACAAATTCAAATATTACCAGTTAATAATGAATATCATTTAGACTATGCTAATGAAATATATAATAAATTAAAAGCATTAGGTTTAAGAGTAGAACTAGATGATAGAAATGAAAAACTAGGATATAAATTAAGAGAATCTGTTATTAAAAAAGTACCTTATATGTTAGTATTAGGTCAAAAAGAAGTAGATAATAAAACTATTTCTTATAGAAGAGCAGGTAGTGAAGAAACAACTACTGTATCATATGAAGAATTTATTAAATTAATAAATAATGATATAGAAAATAAAACTAGATATGATAAATAAAACTGATATTTAATATCAGTTTTTTCTTACTAGAAATATTTTAAAATGCTATAATTAATATATAAGTGAAGTGATAAAAAATGTTAAGTACTAGCGAAGATATTAATAAATTAAATATTGATAAAAAATTAATAAAAAAACTTAATAATCAAAACATAAATATAATTAATGATATATGGATTCTTAAAAGAAAAGATCTTAAAGAATTAGGATTTACTGATCAAGAAATAAAAAGTATTATCATTTCATTACAATTAGAAGGATTAGATTTAAATAAAAAAATATATGATTAGTGTAAACTAATCATTTTTTATATTGCAATAAAAAACATATTTAGATATTATTAAGATAGAAGAGGTGTTAATCTTGGCAAAGAAAGTAACTAAAAAAACAGCAAAAAAAGTTGAAACAAAAGATACACTTAATACAGTAACTACTAATTTCTTTATAGCTGTATTAATTTTTGTTGGTGGCTTTGTAATAGGATGTGCATGTAGTGCAAGAAGTGTATACAATAATTCAGTAACAGATAAAGATGCTGTTAATGCAGTAGAACCTGCGGAATAATTGGTTAGAATTACTAACCTTTTTTTGTGGTATAATTTTATTGGTGAAACATATGAAAATAATAATAGCAAGTGATCTACATGGACATATTTCTAATACAAAGAAATTAATAGAATTAATAAAAAAAGAAAAACCAAATAAAATAATTCTATTAGGAGATTTATTATCTTCATATGGAATGGATTATGAAGAATATGATCGTTATGAAGTAGCAAGTTTACTAAATAATTACGCACCAATAATAGAAAGTGTTAAAGGTAATTGTGATTCATACGAAGATAATGAATTATTAATATTTAATAATAGAGAAAACTATAAAGAAATATATATTGATGATATACCTTTCTCTCTAACACATGGACATTTATTATATGATATGCCTTTCTTAAATGATGAAAATAGTTATTCATTACAAGGACATACTCATTATTATACTTTAAAATCAAGACATCTTAATCCAGGTAGTGTAGGAATGCCTAGAGGAGGTAATCCACCAACTTGTTTACTATATGAAAATAAGATATTTTCTCTAATAGATTTAGACACAAATAAAATAATAGAAACTAAAGAAATAATATAGTATAATTAATATGTGGGGATGGTATTATGAGAAATTATTTAGGAGGCCTAATGGGCTTTGTAATTGGCGACATACTTGGTTTTCCATTATCTGGAAAAACAAGAGAAGAATTATTAAAAGAACCTGTTACAAAATTAAAACCATTTGATGATACAAGTATCGAAGAAGGTGCTTGGTCTAATAATACATCTTTGTTATTAACAACCATTGATTCTATTAATGCAAAATGCGCAATAGATTATGAAGATATGATGATAAAATTATCTATATATAAAAATCATGCCTCATATACCCCTTTAGGAATAGTATTAGATATAGATAGAACAACCGCTAGAAGTATAGATAAATATATAGAAGAAAAAGAAAATCCATTACTATGTGGAGTAGAAAGTTCTACTAATAATAAATCTCTAATGCGTGTATTTCCACTCTCATATTATGCAATAGATACACATTTAAAAGAATTAGAAATATTAGATTTAGTAAAAAAAGTATCTTCATTAACACATCCTAATGAAGAATGTAGAATGGCTTGTTATATATATGTAAGATTTGCAATGTTCTTAATAAATGGAAAAGATAAATTAGCAGCATATAATATGACTAAAGCAGTAGATTATACAATGTTTACAGAAGATACAAGATTTAAATTTGATAGATTATTAAAAAATAATATAACAGATTATAAATTAAAAGACATAGTATCAGATGATAATGTAGTTAATACATTAGAAACAGTAATATGGGTATTATTAAATGCCAATAATTATAAAGAATCTATAATAGGAAGTATTAATCTAGGAGATGATACTTCATCAATAGGAGCTCTAGTAGGAGCTCTAGCAGGTATTCTATATGGTTATGAAAGTATACCAGAAGAATGGTTAGATAAAATAATAAAAAAAGATTATATAATGGATATATTTGAAGAATTTTGTGAAAATAAATATTAGAATAAAAAGGAGAAATTAATATGAAAGATGTTAAAGTTATTATTATAGTATTATTACTATTATTATCAACAGCGTTTGGTGTTTTATATTTTAAAGAAAGAAATGCTGAATGTGAATGTCAATATAAAGAATGTGAAGAAAAAGAATGTAATTGTGAAAAAGAACAACAATTAATTAATACAGGAGAATTACAAAGACATTATATTGAAGAAATAGATAAAGTTAGTGAAGGATATAAAGTATTAGGAGTAGCAACTAATGAAAAAGAATATAATGAATTAACTAAAGATATTGAATATAAAAAAAGAGAATATGATTATGATTCAGAAATAACTACTAATTGTGCAGGTGGTTCAAATAGTGATAACGTTACTAATTGTATACCAACTTCTCAAATAGCATTAGAAAAAGATTATGATAGATATGTCTATGCATTAGTAGTAATAGTTAATTATACTTGTGGAGGAAAATTTACATATAATGGCTATTATATAAATGAATATATTAATCTAAGTTTTAATGAATATTCAACATGTGGACCATGTGCTCCAGAATATTATTTATATGAAGTAGGAATTCAAAGAAGAGACTATAATGCTCAAAAATTAAAAGCAGAATTTAAAGTTGATCATGAAGATTGTGGAGAATATCCAGTTGCTAAAAAACCAGTATTATATTTATATCCAGAAGAAGATATTAATTTAGAAATAACATTTACTAATCCAGAAAACTTAACAACTACATATCCTAAATATGAAAATGGATGGAATGTAAAAGTATTAAAAGATGGATCTATTTATGATAAAAATAATAACTATTATTATGCATTATATTGGGAATCTAATTATAATCATAAAGTAATTTTTACTAAAGGATTTTATGTTACTAAAGAAAATGCTATAGAATTCTTAGAAGAAAAATTAACTATTTTAGGTTTAAATGCTAAAGAAAGAAATGAATTCATTATGTATTGGTTACCAATACTAGAAAAAAATGAAAAGAATTTAATTTATTTTGAAACATCAAATTCATTAAATAAATATGAACCAATTAATTTCTCTATTAAACCAGATACATTAATAAGAATTAGAATGCATGTTAAAAAAGTAGACAAAGAAATAAATATAAAAGAACAAGAATTAACAAAAGTAAATAGAACTGGATTTACTGCAGTAGAATGGGGCGGAGTTAATTATTAAAAGCAAGATATCTTGCTTTTTTTCTTTCTAAATGTGATATAATTACTTAAGCAAGGAGAATATCTATGAATAAAAAGGTTTTTATAATATCTATGATATCTTTAATAATAGATCAAATAACTAAACTACTTGCTACCATGTTTTTAAAATTAAATACAGCAAAAACTATTATAAATAATTTCTTTTATTTAAATTTATGTCACAATAAAGGAATAGCATGGAGTTTATTAAATAATAAAAGATTATTAATAATAATATTAACAATAATAGCATTAATAGTAATAATAAAATTTATAAAATCATTTAAAGAAAATAAAAGAAATAATCTAGCATTTGGTTTCTTAATAGGAGGTCTATTAGGTAACTTAGTAGATAGAGTATTTCATGGATATGTAATAGATTTTCTTGATTTTTATATCTTTAAATATGATTATCCAGTATTTAATGTAGCAGATACTTTTATAGTAGTATCTATATTACTATTAATAATATCTATCATAAAAGGGGATGATATTGATGATAATAAAAGCAAATAGTGAAGAAAGACTAGATAAATATCTAGCTAATAATACAGATTATTCTCGTAATATAATATCTAAAATGATAGATCAAGGACTTATATTAGTAAATAATAAAATAGAAAAAGCATCATATAAATTAAGAATAGATGATGAAATAAATATTACAGAAGAATATAAAACTACTACAGATATAAAACCAACTCATATGGATATTAATATTATTTATGAAGATGATGATATTATGGTTATAAATAAACCATCTGGTTTAGTAGTTCATCCTGGTTCAGGAAATTATGATAATACATTAGTAAATGGTTTATTAGATTATACTAATGAATTAAGTGATAATAATGGAGAAGAAAGACCAGGTATAGTACATAGAATAGATAAAGATACAAGTGGATTATTATTAGTAGCAAAAAATAATAATAGTCATAATATCTTATCAGAATATTTTAAAAATCATGATAAAATTAAAAGAGAATATATAGCTCTAATATGTGGAGAATTCCCTCATGAAACAGCAACTATAGATGCTCCAATAGGAAGAGATCCTAAAGATAGAAAAAGAATGACTGTTAGAAAAGATAACTCTAAAGAAGCTATTACTCACTTAAAAGTATTAAAAAGATATAAAGGATATACTTTAGTAAGTTTAATACTAGAAACAGGAAGAACTCATCAAATAAGAGTACATATGAATTATATAGGATATCCTATCTATAATGATCCTGTTTATAATACCAAAAAAGCAACTGAATTTGGTCAATTCTTACATTCATATAAAATGGATTTTATTCATCCAATAACTAAAAAAGAAATGCATTTTGAATCAGAATTACCAGAAGAATTTCAAAATTTTTTAAATACTTTAGAAGAAAAATAGATATCTTTACTAACTAATAAAAATATAATACAATTAAAAGCGAGGTGCATTATATGAGTACAATTGTAATGGATGCCAAAGATGAAGTTATAATGAAATTAGTTCACTATTTCGTTACAGAAGGAAATTATAATCCTATCATAGTAAATGGTGTTAAAGATGAAATATGGTTAGAAAACCAAGAAGGACCATATAGAATAGTAAGAATTAATTCCAATAATATCTTTAATACAGAACAACTAGATTATGATTATTTAAAAATAAATAGTATATCAAGACAAATAAAGAAAAAAACATTATCATTTAAAGTAAATACATTAAGTATTTTATTAAATGTTAATGAAGATTTAAAATTAGAAAATCCTAAAAATGTAGATTATGTACCAATCTATAATAATGATTTAAATATAACAGATGAAAGAATATTAGAAGCATTCCCTGATATTAATGAAAAACTATTAACAGATACTAATGGTTTAGATTTAATAATAAATGTAACACAAGATATAAATCATAAAACAGAAGAGGATAATAGGAGGTTCGATAAAGTGTTCTCACCTAAAAAAATAATAATTACACCATTATTGATAGCAATATGTATAATAATGTTTGTTTTAACAATAGTACTAACAAGTGCTGATTCTATAATTAGTGCAGATCCAGAAACCTTACTAAGACTAGGTGGTAATTTAACTCTATATTTAAAAGAAGGACAATTTTGGCGATTATTTACTTATATGTTTCTACATGGTTCAGCAATGCATTTAATAATTAATATGTATTCACTATATGTAATAGGAACACAATTAGAAACTTTTATAGGTAAAGCAAAATTCTCTTTTGTATATGTAGTAAGTGGTATATGCGGAGGATTATTATCTGCAGTAGCAACACCGTTTATTAATCCTGGAAAAAATATAGTTTCCATTGGAGCATCAGGAGCAATATTTGGTTTAGTAGCAGCATTATTATATTTTGGTTATCATTATAGAACTTATTTAGGAGCAGCTTTAAAAACTCAATTATTACCAATAATAATAGCTAACTTAGTAATAGGATTTATGACAGTAGGAATAGATAATGCATGCCATATAGGTGGCCTAATAGGTGGCTTCTTATCAGTAATGATAGTAGGAATAGATAATAATACTAAAACATTTGAAAGAATAAGTGGAGCTATCTGTTTAACAATATATATAATATTTATGTATTTTGTCTTAATGAAATATGTTTAAAAAAGAAGAATAATCTTCTTTTTTTATTGCCCTTTTTCTATAATAATATGATATAATATTTTAAGATAGAGGGAGTGGCTAAAGTGGATAGTTTTCTAACATCAATTTCGTTCCAACTTATATCATTGTTTTATATTATCATAATAGTAGTAAGATATTATCGCACAGATAAAGTATCTACTTTAGATAATTTCGTATACACTATTTTATTATATTACATCGTATTTATTTTATTGATAGATATAATGTCTGTTTTGGCAGCTTTTTATTGTCCAAAAGAGAATATTAATTTAACGTTATGTAAGATTTATTTAATGCTTATTATTTCATGGTTATTCTTATTTACTTATTATATATTCTGCTTATTCTCTAAAAAGAATCAAGGATATGTAGAAATGAAAAATAATAAAGAAATGCCTTACTTTATTAAAGTCTTTAAAATAATAGCAGTATTTATGACTATATGTAATTTAACAATAATGGCATTACCAATTAATATTTATGTAAAAGATTACCAAATGTATACTTATGGAGCATCTGCTAATTTCTGTTATATGGTAGCAGCTATTACATTAGTATCATGGTTAATAATAATGTTATTTGGTAATATGAATAGAAAAGGAAAACTAAAAAAACAAAATATCTTAGTATTATCTATTTTATTTATAATGTATGGAGCAGCAGCAATACAATATCTGTTCCCAGCTGTTTTAGCAGTATCATCTGCAGCGACATTTGTCTCTATTATTTTATATTTCGTAGTAGAAAATCCAGATATGAAATTAATAGAAGAATTAAATATAGCAACAACACAAGCAGATAAAGCTAATATGGCAAAAAGTGAATTCTTATCTAATATGTCACATGAGATAAGAACACCGCTAAATGCCATAGTTGGTTTCTCAAGAGCATTAAGTGAAGAAAAAATTTCACCACAAGCTAAAGAAGAAGTAAATGAAATAATTGAATCAGCTAATAACTTATTAAGAATCGTAAATGCAATCTTAGATATTTCTAAAATAGATGCTTCTAAGCTAGAAATAGTACCAGTTGAATATGATTCACAAAAACTATTTGATAAACTAGTTAAGTATCTAAAAGAAAATACAGAAGATGAACCAATAGAAGCTAGAACACAGATAGATACAAAAATACCTCCAGTATTATATGGTGATAAAAATAGAGTAGAACAAATAGTAACTAATCTATTAAATAACGCTATTAAATATACTAAAGAAGGATATGTATCATTATTAGTTAATTCCGAAAGAAAAGATGATATATGTACATTAACAATTGTTGTAGATGATTCGGGTATAGGAATAGCAAAAAATCAATTACAAGATTTATTTAATCAATTCCAAAAGATAGAAACAGATGTAGATGCTCGAACCGATGGAGCAGGATTAGGACTTGCAATAACAAAGAAATTAATAGATCTTATGGATGGAACTATTAGTGTTGAAAGTATAGCAGGGAAAGGATCAAGATTTAAAGTTAAAATAAATCAAAAGATTCTTGAAAAAGATGTATCAGAAATAGAAGATCAAGTAGAAGATGTAATTGATGTATTTGATGCATCTAAAGCAAAAATAGCTGTTATAGATGATAATAACGTTAACTTAAAAGTAGCAAAGAAACTATTAAAAGATTATAACGTAGAACCAGAACTTATCTTATCTGGACCAGAGTTATTAGAAAAAGTAAGATTTGGAACAGAATACGATATCATAATGTTAGATGAAATGATGCCGAGAATGAGTGGAACCGAATGCTTGGCAGAATTAAGAAAAATAGAAGGATTAAAATCAAAGATAATAGCACTAACAGCTAATCAAACACCAGGTATAAGAGAAAAATATATAACTAAAGGGTTTGATGATTATCTTGCAAAACCAATTGAAAAAATACAATTATATCATATAATGAAAAAATATTTAAAAGAACAAGACAATGAAGAAAAGGAAGTGTCATAATGGGTTTAGGATTATTAAAATATGCATTATTTCATATCATATCATTCTTTTATGTAATGCTAGTAGTATTCGTATATTTCTCTAAAAAGAAAATAATGACAATAGAAAACTATATCTTTAGTTTCTTATTAATTAATGTATCAGTATTATTAGTAACAGATATGTCATCAATCATTTTACCAGGAATAATAAGTAATTTAACCTTTATAAAAATACTTAACCATTTTTGTATATTATTAGTAAGTATATGGTTAATAACATTCTCTCTATACATATTTGTTATATCTTCAAGAAAGAATCAAGGATATGTATCATTTAAAGAAAATAAAGAAAAAGAATATTTTAAAAATGTTTGTTTAATATTTGGATTTCTATTAACAGTAATTGGAGTATTATGTTTTACATTACCAGTAACATTCCCACCAGACAACTATATAGTTGCTATGGGACCTGCTGTATATTTAGTATATGGATGTTATGCCTTTGCAACAATTACTATAATAGTATGTTCAATTAAAGGATTTAGAATAATACCAAAAGAAAAATATATTCCAGTAATAGCATTCTTAGTATTAATAACATTTATTGCTGTAATTCAAATCTTTAATCCAACAATACTATTATCTAGTTCATGTGCAGCATATGTAACAATTCTATTATTCTTTACTATTGAAAATCCAGATGTTAACTTAATAGAAAAATTAAATAATGCAAAAAGTGCTGCTGATAAAGCAAATTCAACAAAAACAGAATTCTTATCAAATATGTCACATGAAATAAGAACACCACTTAATGCTATAGTAGGTTTTTCACAAGCATTAAAAGATGAAAATATTTCAGATGAAGCAAGAGATGAAGTAGATGATATTATTATGTCTAGTAATAACTTACTAGAAATAGTAAATGGAATCTTAGATATATCTAAAATTGAATCAAATAAACTAGAAATAGTTAATGCAGAATACGATTCACAAAGAATGTTTAAAGAAATTGTATCTTTAGCAAAAGCAAGACTAGCATCTAGACCTATTGATTTAAAAGTAAATATTGATCAATCATTACCTCCAGTATTATATGGAGACTACTTAAGAGTAAAACAAATAATAGTTAACTTAGTAACTAATGCTACTAAATATACAAGAGAAGGATATATCTCATTATCATTAAAATGTACAAGAGATGGAAGTAAAGTTAATCTACATGTTGAAGTAGCTGACTCAGGTATTGGTATTAAAAAAGAAGATATCGATAAACTATTTACTAAATTCCAAAGATTTGATTTAGTTAAAAACTCAACAACAGAAGGAACTGGATTAGGTTTGGCAATTACAAAGAGTTTGGTAGAATTAATGAATGGTACTATTAGAGCAGAATCTGAATATGGAAAAGGAACTACATTTATTGTTGATATAGTACAAGGTGTAGTAGAAAAAGAAGTAAATCAAATAGAATCTGCTATAGAAGAAAATGTTAAACCATTTAAAACATATAATAAAAAGGTACTTGTTGTTGATGATAATAACGTTAACTTAAAGGTAGCAAAAAGACTATTACAAGATTACAACATTGAACCAGAAACAGTTACATCAGCTCAAGAATGTTTAAATAAAATTAAATCAGGTATTGAATATGATTTAATCTTTATGGATGATATGATGCCTAAGATGACTGGAACAGAATGTTTTAATATTTTAAAGAATATGCCAGACTTTAAAATGCCAGTAGTAGCATTAACAGCTAATGCTATAACAGGTATGAAAGAAAAATATTTATCAATTGGTTTCGATGATTATTTAGCTAAACCAATTGTTAAAAATCAATTATATCGTATAATCAAAAAATTCTTAGGAAACTCAATCGACTTTAGTGAAATGGATTCATCAAAAATTGATATTACAAAAGAAGAACCAAAGATTGAACCACCTTTAGTAGATGAAACTAAAGTAGAAGAAAAAGTGGAAGAAAAAGTCGAAGAACCTAAAGTAGAAGAACCTAAGGTTGAAGAAAAACCAGAACCTAAGAAAGCAAAAGAAGAACTTGATTTACCAAAAGAAATAGATTTACCAATTGTATCAACAAATGATGATGAATCAGATAAAACAACATCTTTAACATTAGAACAAGTTAAAGATTTAGAATCAAGTTTAGAAAAGAAAAAAGCAACTCCTAAAGAAGAACCAGTTGAAGAAGTAAAAGAAGAGAAAAAAGAAGAACCATCTGAAGAAGAAAGTGCTCCAACCGGTGAAAAGAAAGATCAAGCATTCCTAGAATCTAAAGGAGTAGATGTAAATCATGGCCTAGAATTACTAGGAGATATGGAAACATATGATATGTGTTTAGAAGAATTCGTTAATGGATTCAAAGAAAGAACGCAAAAATTAGAAGATTATAAAAATAATAATAATATGCCAGATTATGCTATAGAAGTACATGCAATGAAGAGTGATTCTAAATATTTAGGATTTATGACATTAGCAGATTTAGCTTATGAACATGAAATGGCAAGTAAAGATAATAATCTTGATTTAGTAACAGAAAAATATGATGCTTTAATGGATGAAGCAAATAAGATTTATAAAATAGCAAAGGAATATTTAGGACAATAGAAGTAAGGAGGTAATAATATGACATATGATAGTTTATCAATATCATTTCCCCAAATAATGACACTAGTGTATATATTAACAACATTCGTAGTTTATTCAAATAAAAGAAAAATAATGACTCTAGAAAACTATGTTTTTACTTTCTTATGTTATGATTTAATTCTATTATTAGTAATAGATATAATTAGTATACTGTATATGTCATTTGCATCAGATTCAACATTAATATTTATTAACCGCTTCTATTGTTTCTTCCTTGATATATGGTTATTAACAACATCATTATATATAACTTTAGTTGTATCTAGAAGATCACAAGGTAATATCGATTTTAAAGAAAATAAAGAAAAGAAATACTTTATTAATATTGTATATAGATTTGTTGCAATAGATATAGTAATTACTATCTTAAACTTTACATTACCAATGGCTATTGATCCAAACAAAAGATTTGAAGCAATAGGACCAGCTACCACATTATGTTATGTAATAGTTGTAGCTTGTGAAATATATATGTTGTTATCTGTAATAGCAAATGCTAAAAGAATACCAAAAAAGATAATATTAGCAATGGTATTATTTATCTTAATCCCAGCAATAGGTTTAACATCACAATTTATAGTACCATATTTATCAATCTATTCTCCAACTGCTGGTTTTATAACATCACTAATATATTTTACGTTAGAAAACCCAGATATAGGAATAATTGAAGAGATAAATATAGCAACTAAATCAGCTGAAAGAGCCAATATGGCAAAGAATGAATTCTTAACTAATATGTCTAATGAAATAAGAACACCATTAAATGCCATAGTAGGTTTTGCTAAAGCATTAAGAAATGAAAAAATATCTGATAAAGCAAAAGATGAAGTAAATCAGATAATGGCTTCATCTAATAACTTATTAGATATAGTAAATGATATCTTAGATATATCTAAAATAGAATCAAATAAAATGGAATTTGCTGAATTAGATTATGATTCTGCAAAATTATTTGATGAAATAGCTGAAAAAGCATCCAGATTAATAAAAGAGAAAAATATAGTATTTAAATCAGAAATAGATAATAAAATACCACCAGTATTACATGGTGATAAATATCGTATTAAACAAATTATGATGAATTTATTATCAAATGCAGTTAAATATACTAAAGAAGGAACAGTATCATATATAGTTAGTGGAGAAACATTAGAAGATGGAAGATGTAAATTAACTATAATAGTAGATGATACAGGAAAAGGAATATCTAAAGAAGATTTAACACATATCTTCTCTTCATTCCAAAAAATAGATATAGTAGAAAATAATGAAATGTTAGGTACAGGATTAGGCCTAGCTATAACAAAAGATTTAGTTGAATTAATGGGTGGAACAATAAGAGCAGAAAGTGAACTAGGAAAAGGTTCAAAATTTACCGTTGTTCTATACCAAGGAATAAGTAATAAGAATCTAACAGAAATAGATGATAATTCATCAGATTATAAACCATTTGATGCATCACAATATAGAATTATAGTAGTAGATGATAATAATATTAACTTAAAAGTAGCTAAACAATTGTTAAAAGACTATAATCTAGAACCAGAATTAGTTAATACAGGAGAAGAATTATTAACAAGAATAGAAAATGGATCTAGTTATGACTTAATCTTCCTAGATGAAGTAATGCCAAAAGTAAATGGTACAGAAGTATTAAAAGAATTAAGAAGAAAGAATAGCTTTAAAACACCAGTAATAGCTTTAACAGCTAATCAACAAGAAGGAGCAAAAGAAAGCTTCTTACAATCTGGATTTAATAACTATTTGGCTAAACCAATTATAAAAGAACAATTATATATCATAATGAGACAATATTTAAATCCAAATACTGATGTTGAAAAAGAAGACCAAGGAGATATGGTAACATTCGAATTATAATATAAGAAGGTGAATATATGAGTGAAACATTGATAAACATCGGCGGCCAAATAACATCTCTACTTTATATATTCGCCACTATTATAATATATATACGACAAAAGAAAATATTAACAATAGAGAATAGAATATTTATTAGATTATTAATAGTAACTCCAATAGTATTAGTAGTAAATATTATTAATACTATTGGACCTTACTATTTCTCTTTTTTTCAAAATAATTTAAATATATTAAATATAACAACTAAAATATATATGGTTACATATATATCATGGTTAATAACATTCACATATTATATATATACTACTAATTCCATTATTAATATTGGATTAGTATCATATAAAGATAATCCTTATCAAAATTATTTTGAAAAAGTAAAAACAACATATTATTTAATATTTATATTATTATCCATAATTCAATTAATATTAAGAGTAGATATCATAGAAAAAGATTATAACTTAATATTATATGGACCAGCATATAATTACTTTATAATAGTAATGTATTGCTGTATTGTAGCATGGATTTTTATAATGATAAGTAATAGAAAAATGAAAATAAAAAGAAATATTCCTAATATAGTAGCAATAGTATTTATAATAATAGTTACTATAGTAGAATACTTTTATCAAATACTAGATTTATATAGTACTATAATAGCATTTACTACAATGGTATTATATTTCTGTATAGAAAATCCAGATATAAAACTAATAGAAGATTTAAATATAGCTACTAAACAAGCAGAAAAAGCTAATAAAGATAAAACTGCTTTCTTAGTAGATATGTATCATCAAATAAAAACTCCTTTAACAGCAATATTTGGTTTTAGTGAAACATTAAAAGGAGAAAAATTAGATAGAAAATCAATGAGTGAAGCAGAAGAAATATATTCTTCTTCTAATCACTTATTAAAAATAATAAATAAATTATTAGATATAGCAGATATAGAAAATGGAAAAGTAAAATTAAATAATCAAGAATATGATTCACATAAATTATTTAATCAAGTAGCAACTCTAGGTAAAGTAAGATTATCTAAAAAGAATATTAAATTTATTTATCAAAAAGATGAAAATATTCCTCCAGTATTATATGGTGATGGAGAAAGAATAAAACAAATATTAATGAATTTAATTACCAATGCTACTAGATATACAGAAGAAGGATTTATTACATTTGCTATAAAATCTAAAATAGAAAATGATAACTGTCATTTAACCATAATGGTAGATGATTCGGGAAGAGGAATGAATGAACAAGAACAAGAAACAGCATTCAATAGTTATTCCCATATCCATATATCATCAGCATCTACTGGAGCAGGATCAGGTTTAGGTTTAGCATTAACTAAGAAATTATTAGAAACAATGGGTGGAACAATACTATTAGTAAGTGATAAAGGAAAAGGATCTAGATTTACAATAGTACTAACTCAAAAAATAGCTAATAAAACTATAGAAGAAATAACTAAACCAAAACCAAAAGAAATAACATATTTTAATGCCTCAGGTACTAAAGTATTAGTAGTAGATGACAATGCAGTTAATTTAAAAGTAGCAAAACATTTATTAAAAGAATATAAAATAGATGCAGATACTTGTGAATCAGGAAATGCTTGTTTAGATAAAATTCAAAAAGGCTATAAATATGATATTATTTTTATGGATGAGATAATGCCTACTTTAAGTGGTACTAGAACATTATCAGAATTAATAAAAATAAGTGATTTTAAATCAATAGTAATAGCACTAACAGCTAATAATAATCCTGATGTAATAAAACAATGTAAGATGATAGGATACAATGATTATCTAGAAAAACCAATAGATAAATATGAACTATATCAAATATTAAATAAGTATGCTAGAAATGAAGAATATCCCAGAGAAAATATTTATTATAAAATATAAAAAGAGAAGATTAATTCTTCTCTTTTTTATATCTTCTTCTTCTCTTATAAATTTCTATATAAACCTATTGCTTTACCTAATATAGTACAATTACTTAAAATAATAGGACTCATAGTATCATTTTCAGGTTGTAATCTAATATGATCACTTTCTTTATAAAATGTTTTTAAAGTAACTTCATTTTCATCTGTCATTGCCACAACAATATCTCCGTTACGAGCAGTTTTTTGTCTTTGAACAATAACAATATCACCATCATAGATACCTTTATTAATCATTGATTCACCACTAGCTTTTAAAGTAAATACAGTTTCCTTAGCAGGAATTAAACTAGCTGGAATACTAAACCATTCATCAGGTGTTTCAATAGCTTCAATAGGATTACCACAAGTTATTTTACCAAGTAGTGGAACTTTAACAATATCTTCATTTTGTTCAGCATATTCATTAACACCAACTATTTCAATAGTTCTAAATTTAGAATTAGTTTTTCTTATACACCCAGCTTCCTCTAATTTTGATAAATGAGTATGAACAGTAGCAGGGGATGATAAACCTAAAGCAGCCCCTATCTCTCTAGTAGAAGGTGGAAAACCATGTTCAACAACATATTTCTTAATATAATTTAGAACATCTTCTTGTCTTTTAGTAATTTTCTTATCCATACGTTACCTCCATACTAATCTTAACACACGAAGTGTAAAAAGTCAAACAAATGTTTTATAATCATATTGACACGAACGAATGTATGTAATATACTGAAGATGGTAAAAGGAAAGGGAAATGAATATGGCACAAGAAAATCTAAAGAATTTGGTAGGAGTTATACTATTTTATGCATTAATAGTATTTGGTGTAATAGCACTAAATGCTAGAGTAGATTATATAAATAGTACATCAGGACCACAAGAAAGCATTAATCAAAAATAGATATTTTATATCTATTTTTTTATTGCTTAAAATGATATACTTATATAGTAGGGAAGTGTAATTATGAATCCAGATGTAATACATTCACTTAATAGTTTAAGATTATTAAGTATTGATATGATATCATATGCTAAAAGTGGTCATCCTGGTATTTGTTTAGGAGCAGCACCAATAGTATATTCCATATATGCCAATCATTTAGTATCTTTTCCAAAAGATCCAGGATGGCCAGATAGAGATAGATTTATAATGTCTCCAGGACATGGATCTGCATTACTATATGCAATGTTATTTATGGCTGGTTATGACGTATCAATAGATGACTTAGTTAAATTTAGAAAATTTGATTCAAAGACACCAGGTCATCCAGAATATGGAATAACTCCAGGAGTAGAAGTAACAACTGGTGCTTTAGGAGAAGGTTTAGCTAATGCAGTTGGTATAGCTATGGCTGAAAAATACCTACAAGGACAATTAGATAATATCTTACAAAAACAAACTATTATTAAATATAATGTTTATTGTATGGTATCAGATGGTGATCTAATGGAAGGTGTAGCCCAAGAAGCAGCTTCTTTAGCAGGACAATTTGCTCTAGAAAACTTAATAGTTATACATGACTCAAATGAAATGACATTAGATGGACCATTAAAATATTCTAATAATGAAGATATGATAAAAAAATTCATAAACTATGGATGGGAAGTTGACTTTGTTCAAGAAGGAAATGATATAAGAGAAATAGATCGTGCTATCGAAAGAGCTAAGATGAATAAAAAACCAACATTCATTGAAATAAGAACTGTCTTAGGAAGAGGATCTCTAAATGAAGGTAAAAACTCTGTACATGGAAAACCTCTACCTAAAGAAGATGTAGCTAATTTAAGAAAGAAATATAATATTAATACTAATACATTAGAGATAACAGAAAGTGCTGTTAAAACAGTCCAAAAAGTAATTAAATATCGCTGCCAAGGTATTTATAATGCATGGAAATCTCAATTTAATAGTTTAAAAAAACATACTAAAGATGAAAGATTAGCTAAAATACTAGATTTCTTAGAAACAGGTAACGTAGGAGCAAATTTTGAAGCATCTAACTTTAAAATACAAAGTGATTATAATGAAGATTTAAGAGAATCTAATTCTAAAATAATAAATATTATAAGTGATAGAACTAAATTCTTCTTAGGGGGTAGTGCAGATGTAGCAACATCTTGCCATACTGCCTTATATAAAGAAACAACATTTGATAAAAGAAATAGAATAGGAAGAAATATATATTTTGGAGATAGAGAACATGCTATGGCTGCCATTCTAAATGGAATGGCTACTACCGGACTAAGAGTATTTGGTTCTACTTTCTTAGCATTCTCTGATTATATGAAACCAGCTATAAGATTAAGTGCTATGATGAATTTACCAGTAACATATATCTTTACTCATGATTCATATAATATAGGAGAAGATGGACCTACTCATCAACCAGTAGAACAACTAACAATGTTAAGAACAACACCTAATTTAATAGTAATGCGACCTGCAGATATTAATGAAGTAATAGGTTGTTGGGATTATATATTAAAACATCGAAAACCAGTAGCAATATCATTATCTAAAAAAGAAGCGCATATTCTAGCTGGTACAGATGGTGTTAAAGTAGCACAAGGTGCTTATGTAGTAAAACCAGAAGTAAATAGATTAGATGCCATATTTGTTAGTACTGGTATTGATTTTACAAAAACATACCTTATTACAGAAGAATTAAGAGCTAAAGGATTTGATGTAAGATTAGTATCAATGCCATCTATGGAATTATTCTTTGAACAACCAATAGAATATCAAAGAAAAGTAATAACTCCAGGAGTAAAAACCTTTACTATTGAAGCAGGTTCACCAGATACTTGGTATAGAATAGCATCCCCTGGATGTGCATTCGGTATAGATAAATTTGGTAAGAGTGGTTCAGTAGAAGATCTAGATAAATACTATGGCTTAGATTACGAAACATTAATGAATAAAATAGTAGATCAATTAGTAAATACTAATGAAACACTTGTATAAATTTAATATATTTAGTAAAATAAACCTTGTTGAAGGAGAATATAAATGTTAGGAGATATTTTATACATCTTACTAGGATTAGTAGTAGGTTTAATAATAGGATTCTTAGTAACAAAGAAAATGGTACAAAAACAAATACAAGAGAATCCACCAATAAATGAAAAAATGATAGAAGCAATGATGTCACAAATGGGAAGAAAACCTAGTCAAAAACAAGTAAGACAAGTAATGCAACAAATGAATAAGTATAGATAATCTATACTTTTTTATTTTCCAATTTTATGATATATTTATATATATAGGATGGAAGGTAAAGAAATGTTACTAAATATGTTTGATACAATCTATAATAATAAAGTAATAATGAAAACTTTTGCTATAATAGTAGCAATTCTTTTAGTGTTATTCTTTTTAATATTATTAGTAGCTTTAATAGAAAAGAAAAAAAGACTACATCCTAAAAGAATAGAAGAAGAATTAAAAGACATCTCTTTTGAAACACCAAAAGAAGAAGATATGGTAAAAGAAGATGTAACATTTGAAATGCCATATTTAACTAAAAATCTAGAAGATTTTAAAAAGAATATAGAAGAAGAATTACAAAAAGAAAGTATTAATACTAAGATAACTAGAATAAGTGTTAAAACAAAAAATACAGAGAATAATACAAAGAGTTATAAGATTATTGGTGCTAAAGAAATTGATGATGAATCACTAAAAGAGATAGTAAATAACCCAATAGATGATTAAAAAGTGACAAATAGGACGTTAAGTCCCTTTTTTTTTCAGCAAAATATGTGCTATTATAATTATGGTGACGAAATATGGCTACAACTAAATACGACGAAACATCTATAAAAATATTAGAAGGCCTAGAAGCTGTAAGAAAAAGACCAGGTATGTATATTGGCTCTACAGACAAAAGAGGACTTCATCATTTAATATGGGAAATTGTTGATAATGCCATTGATGAAAGTATAAATGGCTATGGCGATTATATAAAAGTAACAATTAATAAAGATGAATCAATTACTGTAGAAGATCATGGTAGAGGAGTACCTACTGGAAAACATGAATCAGGTATGTCTACACCAGAAGTAATATATACTATCTTACATGCAGGTGGAAAATTTGAAGAATCTGGTTATAAAGTATCAGGTGGCTTACATGGAGTAGGTGCTTCAGTAGTTAATGCATTATCTAAAGAAATGGAAGTAACTATCTATAGAGATGGTGAAATACATAATATAAAATTTGCTAATGGTGGACATGTAGTCCAACCATTAAAGAAAATAGGAACTACTAATAGAACAGGAACAACAGTAAGATTCTTACCTGATCCTGAAATATTCCAATCTACTAATTTTTCTTTCTCAGAAATAACAGAAAGAATGCAACAAAGTGCTTTCTTAATAAGTGGATTAACTATAGAAGTAGAAGACTTAGATAGCTCAAGAGATGCTAAATTCCATTATGAAAATGGATTAGTAGATTTTATACAAGATATAAATCAAGATAAAAATACATTAAATAAAACATTAAATTTTAATGGAATAAAACAAGGTATAGAAGTAGATATAGCATTACAATATGTAGATGATTATAATGAAAGAATTATATCTTTTGTTAATAATGTTAAAACTGGTGATGGTGGAAAACATGAAGAAGGATTTAAATCTGGTTTAACAAAAGCCTTTAATGATTATATAAAAGATAATAATCTATTAAAAGGAACTACATTAGATGGCAGTGATGTTAGAGAAGGTCTAACAGCTATAGTAAGTTTAAAGATTCCAGAAGCACAATTACAATTTGAAGGACAAACTAAAGGTAAATTAGGAACTCCTGAAGCTAAAACAATTACAGAACAAATAACATATGAAAATTTAAAATTCTTCTTAGAAGAAAATAGAGAAGTAGCATTATCAATTGTTGATAAAGCTGCTAGATCTAAAATAGCTAGAGAAGCTGCTAAAAAAGCAAGAGACGCCGCAAGACAAGGAAAAGGAAAAGAAAAGAAAGATAAAATCTTATCTGGAAAACTTGCTAAAGCAGCTGGAAAAGATGCAAATAAAAATGAATTATTCTTAGTCGAGGGGGATTCAGCAGGTGGATCTGCTAAGACAGGAAGAAATAGAGAAACACAAGCAATACTACCTTTAAGAGGTAAAGTATTAAATACAGAAAAAGCATCGCAAAACGATATTAATTCTAATGAAGAATTAAATACATTGACATATGCAATAGGAGCAGGAATAGGTGCGGATTTTGATCCATCAGAATCTAATTATGGCAAAGTAATAATAATGACCGATGCCGATGATGATGGAGCACATATTCAAATACTATTATTAACATTCTTCTATAGGTTTATGCGACCATTAATAGAAGAAGGAATGTTATATATAGCAAATCCACCTTTATATGCTTTAGATTTTGGAAAATATAAAGAATATGTTGCAACAGATGAAGAATTAGAAGAAAAGAAAAAAACTGTTAAAGGTTCTTATAAAGTCCAAAGATTTAAAGGATTAGGTGAAATGGATGCAGAAGAATTATATGAAACAACAATGAATCCAGAAACACGAAGTTTGATAAAAGTATCTATTACAGATGCCTCTCTAGCAGAAAAGAGAGTATCTGTACTTATGGGAGATAAAGTAGAACCACGTAAAGAATGGATAGAAGAAAATGTTGATTTCACATTAGAAGATAACTTTAAGAGGTGATATATATGGCAAAAGCAAAAGAAGAAAAAACAATTATAGAAAAAATATATGATTATACTCTAGAAGATATCATGGGAGATAGATTTGGAAGATATTCCAAATCTATTATCCAAGATCGTGCTCTACCAGATGTAAGAGATGGTTTAAAACCAGTACAAAGAAGAATTCTTTATACAATGTGGGAAAATAGAAATACATTTGATAAACCATATCGTAAATGTGGAAAAGCAGTCGGTGACGTAATGGGTAAATACCATCCACATGGTGACTCATCTATTTATGGTGCCATGATTTATATGTCCCAAGCTTGGAAAGTAAGAGAAGCATTTATCGATATTCATGGAAATAATGGATCAATAGATGGAGATGGCCCAGCAGCTTATCGTTATACAGAATGTAGATTAACAAAATTAGCAGAAGTAATGCTAAGAGATTTAAATAAAAATACAGTAGAAATGGTTTTAAATTATTCAGATGAAGACTTAGAACCAACTGTATTACCTGCTAATTTTCCAAACCTTTTAGTAAATGGATCAACAGGTATTAGTGCAGGATATGCAACTAATATACCTCCACATAATTTAGGAGAAATAATCGATGCAACTATCCATCGTATAGAAAATCCTAACTGTCGATTAGAATCAATTCTAAATTATGTAAAAGGACCTGATTTTCCAACAGGTGGAATAGTAGAAGGTAAAGAAGGATTAATTCAAGCATATACAACTGGTAAAGGAAAAGTAGTTGTAAAAGCAAGAACAGAAATAGTTCAAGAACGTGGTGTTCATCAAATAATAATACATGAAATACCGTATGATGTCTTAAAAGAACAACTACGTAAAAAAATAGAAGATATTAAAATAGATAAAAAAGTAGATGGTATAGTAGATGTCTTTGATGTTTCAGATAGAGAACACATGGGCAAAATGATTATAGAATTAAAAAAAGATGCTAATGCAGAATTAATTCTAAATTATTTATTAAAAAATACTGAATTACAAGTAAATTATAATTTTAATATAGTAGCAATAGATAATAAAAGACCAAAACAATTAGGACTTTTAAATATCTTAGATTCATTTATTGCTCATCAAAAAGAAGTTATTACAAGACGAACTAAATTTGATTTAGATCATGCTAAAGCGAGATATCATATATTAGAAGGTTTAGTAAAAGCTATATCTATTTTAGATGAAGTAATTAGAGTTATTAGATCATCAAAAAATAAATCTGATGCTATTGATAACTTAGTAAAAGAATTTGAATTTACTCCAGAACAATCTAAAGCTATTGTTGAGTTACAATTATATCGTTTAACTAATACAGATATAGTTGAAATAGAAAATGAAATGAAAGATTTAGAAAATAAAATAAATATCTGGACACAAATATTAAAGAATGAAGAAGCATTAAAACATGTAATGAAAACAGAATTAAAACTAGTAAAAAAAGAATTTGCTACACCTCGTCGTACTGAAATAAGAGATGAAGTAACAGAAGTAAAAGTAAATCAAATAGATTTAATTCAAAAAGAAAATGTTATAGTAGTAGTAACTAATGAAGGATATGTAAAAAGAATATCTCTTAAATCATATACTGCAGCTTGTAGTGAACCAACTATTTTAAAACCTGGTGATTATATAACAGGCATTTATAGTACAACTACATTAGATACATTATTATTATTTACTAATCAAGGACATTACTTATATGTACCAATTCATGAAATAGTAGAAACAAAATGGAAAGATATGGGTAAACATATAAGTAATACAATACCTCTAGCAGAAGGAGAAAGAGTAGTATCATCTCTAATGTTAGATAGTAAAGATACTAATATAATTTTATCTACTAAACAAGGTGCTACTAAACGTACTACATTAAGTGATCTTATAGTAAGTAGATATTCTAAACCAATAAATGCTATGAAATTAAAAGAAAATGATGAATTAGTATCAGTAGTAAAAGATAATGGAAGAGCAATATTTATTTCTAAGAATGGATATTATCTAAATATTAAATCAGAAGAAATACCTATAGTAGGAGCTAAAGCATCTGGTGTTAAAGGTATTAATCTAAAAGAAGATGATTTAGTAACATGTCTATCTCCTACATCAGATATAGAATACTTAACAGTTATTACAGATCGTAATACAGCTAAGAGAATTAAATTATCTGATTTAGAAGAAATGACAAGAGCTAAAAAAGGATCTACTTTAATTAAAAAAGTAAAATCAACTCCTTATAAAGTTGCTAATGTAATACCAGTTACTATCCATAGTACAATAGGTATAAAAGCTAATGGCGATTTAAATGATATAAAAGCAACAGATATACCAATAATGGATTTATCATCAACAGGTTCTAATATTTCTAAAGCATCTATAGAAGATACATTTATCTTTAAAGAAATAGAAGAAATAAAGAATAATGAAGAAATAAAACCATCTAATGAAGAAGAAAAAGTAGATATACCACAACCTGTTCAAGAAGAAGCCAAAGAATTAACTATAGATGATTTTATAGATGACTTTAAATTATAGAACACATATACACTTATATGTGTTCTTTTATTGATATTTATTTTTATTACAGATATAATATGCGCGAGGCGATAAATATGAAAGAAACAAAAGTAGAACAGAGTTCAGATTCAAAGAGAATAGGTGAAATAATTGAAGATTTATTTCAAATAAAAAAAATCAAAGAAATACTAATGATGATGTGGGGATTAATCATATTATTATTTGGGTTAATTATCTTATTAATTACTATTTTTAACAATATGAACATTCCTTTAATTATTTCTTCTATAATTGATGTAATAGCAGGTCTAACAATTATGATATTATCACATTATGCAGGAGTTTATGATAGATGGAAAGCTTATATGCTATATACTAATGCATATAATATATTTAATTATGAATCATCTACCAAAAATAAAAAGAAAAAATAGACATAGTAAGGACACATAAATGTGTTCTTTTATTGTTTTTTATCTTAAATTATATTAAAATTATAATGAGATGATATGATATGAAAAAAGAAAAAAAACTACAATTAGAAACCTTTTCAGTAATTATATTAGTAACATTAATCTTAACAGTAGGAATAATGATCTTTAATACATTAACTACTAGAAGAAAAGTAGAAAACTTTGAAAAAGAATCAGAATTAGTAATAGGAGCAGCTAAAAATGCTTATATTGCTTTTTCTAAAGAAGAACTTCCTAATTATTTAGCTACATCTACAGATGGAACAACAAAAGCTATGTGTATAACATTAAAAGGATTAGAAAAGAATAATTTAATAACACAAGATTTATCTAAATGGGATGGCTATGTAGTTATAGAAATGGGAGAAAAAACTACATATAAAATATGGTTAACAGATAAGAATTATATAATAAAAGGTATTGAAGAATCAGATATTAAAAATTTAAAAATAAATAAAACACTAGAAAAATATGATAAAGAAGAATTATCTGATGATGTAAAAAACTCATTTAGTTCAACTAAAAGATATGAATCTAAATGTATAAATGAAAAAATAGAATAAAAAAGAAAGAAGTTTTAATATGAACCAAGAAGAACAATTAAAACAACAATCTATTCAAACACCAGTTCCAGAACCGGTTCAACCAATTCAACCAACGCAACCAATTCAACCAACGCAGCCAACTCAACAAGTAGTTGTACAACAACCAGTTCAACAAACAGTAATTCTACCAACATCGCAACCTGTACAACAACCAGTTCAACAACCAGTACCTACTGCAACACCAGCTCCAAAATCGTTGGTTATTACTGCATCATTAGATGAAGTTCCACCTCCAACACCAGCACCAATTCATCCAGCAATACCAATGGAGGAAAAAGAACCTGAATTGAAACCGATTCCTATAGTAGCAGCACCACCAAAGAAATTGAATAGACTAGTTAAAGGAAGTTTAGTAATAGCTACACTTAGTTTAATAATATCTATTGGATTAGGTACTTATACTATTTTAGAACTAAAAAGACTTGATACAGTTATAACTAATTCTAAACAACAAGAAATAGATAAAAAAGCCCAAGAAGAAAAAGAATTAGAAGAATTTAAAGCATTAGTAAAACAAAGTTCTCCATGTTCATATGCAACATGTCCAGAAGACTGTGAAGAAGAATATTGTGATTGTTTATATTATGATGATAATTATGAAGAACATACAATAACATGTCAAAGGGATTTATTAAGCGAATAATAATTATTATTTGCTTTTTTTTTGATATAATATTTATAGGTGATAAATATGTTAATAATAGGAAGTCATGTATCATTTGGTAATAATCAATTACTAGGTGCTTTAGAAGAAGCTTTAAGTTATAAATCAAATACATTTATGTTTTATACAGGAGCTCCTACTAATACTATTAGAAAAGATATTAATCCAGAATATACAAATAAAGCATTACAAATAATGCAAGATAATAATATAGATATAAATAATGTAATATGTCATGCACCATATATTGTTAATTTAGGAAACAATCAAGATCTAGAAAAATATAATTTTAGTATTAATTTTATTAAACAAGAATTACAAAGATGTGATGAAATGCATATTACAAAAATGGTTCTTCATCCTGGTAATTCAACAGGTGATATTACTAGAGAAGAAGGATTAAATAATATAGTAAATGCAATTAATAATATTTTAGATGGAACTACTAAATGTAAAATATTATTAGAAACAATGGCAGGCAAAGGATCAGAATGTGCGTCTACTATAGAAGAAATGTCTTATTTAATAAATCATATTAATAGAAAAGAACAAATAGGAGTATGTTTAGATACATGTCATATTAATGATTCAGGCTATGATTTAAATAAATTTGATAACTATTTAGAAGAATTTGATAAACAAATAGGACTTAAATATATAGAATGTGTTCATATAAATGATTCTAAAAATGAAATAGCATCACATAAAGATAGACATGAAAATATAGGAGTAGGAACAATAGGATTTAATACTTTATTAGATGTTATATATCATCCAAAATTAGATAACATACCAAAAATATTAGAAACACCATATATAGGAGATACAGATGATTCAAAAGAAAGATTGTATCCACCATATAAATATGAAATAGAAATGATAAGAAATAAAGAATATAATCCAGAATTTAGAAACAATATTAGAAAGGAATATCAAAAATGAAAAAAGTTCTTTTACTAATAATAACTATTGCTTTATTAACAGGATGTAAATTGGAAGAAAATGAAAAAGTAAATATAAAAAAATATGAATCACAATTATTAGAATTAACTGATTATAATTCAGCAACTCTTACAGCAAGAATACCTGATGGTTGGCAAGTAGAAGAAAAGTATGATAATAATAATATTCTAATAAGAATATTTGATCCTAATAATGAATCATTACAAATGTTCTATTTATATAAAATAAATAGAATATCATTAAGAGAACCAACAATTAGATCATTTGGCTTATATTTAGATAACTATATAGATAAGACATACAATCTACCATCATTTACTGATATAGAAATAATAGAAGAATTTAATACACATAGTATTCTAGAAGAACAATCTATAGATGACAGATCATTAAGAGTAAAATTTAATGATAAAGAAGCATTTATATCATCAACATATATGAATATAGGTACAAGTTATAATATGTATAATATCTTTGGTATAATATCTCCTCTTAATGAATATATTAACTATAGACCTATCTTAACAGAATCATTATCAAGTATTAAAATAAATCCACAAATAGAAACATCTAATGAAATAGAAGAAACCATAATAAAAAATATTAATAGTATAATAAAAAATATATATGCATCATATAATAATTCATGGACATATCATCAAAAAGAATATGATACTATTACTCAAAAAGAATATGATAATAAAAATGGATATATAAGAGTATATGATTCAAAAACTAATAATATTTATAAAGCATATGATACATTCATGAAAGACTATCATGGATCTAGATATAAAAGAGTAACAGAGAGTCAATATTCAGATGCAGTTTATGGTTATATTTATAAATAGATATGATATAATAAATAAAAGAAAGGAGAAAACTTATGAAAAAATATTTAAAGATGCTACTAGCTCTAATCATGGTAGTTACTTTAACAGGATGTCTAAAATATAACGTAAATATGGAGGTTAGTGATGACAAATCAGTATCATTAGAAATGATTTACGCTATGAATACTTCTTATATGGATGATTTTAATATGGATATGGATGCAGAAGATGAAATCGCTGCAGAAGATGATGAAGAAGAAGTATCTGCTGAATTAGAAGAAGAAGAGGAAGAAGAACCTGTTGAAAAAGAAGATGAAAATCCTTCTGTTAAAAAAGAAGACTATGAATGGTTAGAGAAAAAAGGCTATAAAGTAGAAGATTATGAATATGAAGACAAAGAAGGCAACAAATACGTTGGTATTAAAGTTAAAAAGACTTTCGATTCTATTGACGATATAGCAAAAGAAGATGAAAAAACAGTTAACTTTACTGAAATGTTCGAAGATAAAGATAAATTCGATGATAGCCAATTCTTTAGTAAAAAAGGTAATGAATATACAGCAAACTTTGTATTTGATTTCACACAAGATGGTGAAGATGTAAGCGAACAATATAAAGATTATGCTAAAATGTTTGATCTTAAATATGAAGTAAAATTACCTAGAGAAGCTAAAGATAATAATGCATCAAAAGTATCAGATGATAAAAAAACATATACTTGGAACCTAACATATGGTAAAAAGAATACTGTTAATTATACATTTGAATTAGGAAGCTCTAAAAAGCTAGCTATTATTATAATTATTGCAGTAGTTGTAGTAGCAGCTGTAGCTTGTTGTGTAGCTGTAATATTAAGCAAGAAAAAACAAGCTTAATTATTTGACTTTAAAGCATTAATATATTAAAATAACATCCCATAAAAGGGGTGTTTTTTAATGTTTGGAACACAAGCAATAATTGGACAAAAAGTAGTATCAGTCCTAAGAAATAGATTAACTCTACCTGCATTTACAAATGCAGAAGTAGGAGAAGAAGTACAAGCTCAATATGTAACACAATTTGATTCAGAAACTCGTACTAATATTATTCATCATTTAAACATTTATTCTAAATTAGAATTTGCTAGAAAAATGGATGAAATAGATAGAGTATTACAAGAATCATATGGAGCAGGAAGAATAAATCATGCACAATATCAAAATTATATAAGATATTTTTATGGTTATTTATCTTTCATGCCAGAACAAGTAGATACACAAAGAAGAATTCATTTAGAACCACGTATTATTACAGATTTAAAAATAAATAATAGAGCATTTGTAGTAGGAGTAAAAAAACATTTAGAATTATATCCTACTATTGAAAGTTATACTACTACTTTAAAAGAAGTATATTATGAATGTGAAGAATCAGAAATACCATATTTATTAGAAGGTAGAATTATTAAACCACATATGACATTTACTGATAAAGTACCTTTTACTAGTAAATATATATGTGTATATAAAATACCACCATTAGTACTATATAATAAAATGGAAAATGGAAAATATATTATACCAAGTAATGATATAAATAATACTTTCCTAGATTGTATAATTTCACCTAGTAAAGAAATAGTATATAAAAAAGAACCAATTAGTTTTAATATGTTATAATATAAGAACGGAAGAAAGAGGGACTTTTATGAATTATTTAAATAAAATTAATTCCCCTGAAGATCTAAAAAAATTAACAATTAAAGAAAAAGAACAATTAAGTGAAGAAATAAGAAATTACTTATTAGAAATAACTTCTAATAATGGTGGACATATAGCATCTAACTTAGGAGTTGTAGAATTAACTATAGCTCTACATTCTGTATTTAATACCCCTGAAGATAAAATAGTATGGGATGTAGGTCATCAATGCTATGTTCATAAAATAATAACAGGTAGAAGAAAAGAATTAAAAACATTAAGACAAATAAATGGTCTATCAGGTTTTCCTAAATCAAAAGAATCCAAATATGATACATTTAATACAGGACATTCATCTACTTCTATATCTGCAGCAACAGGTATGGCTAGAGCAAGAGATCTAGAAGGCAAACATAATAAAGTAATTGCTGTAATAGGTGACGGTGCTCTAACTGGTGGAATGGCTTTAGAAGCCTTAAATGATGCTGGAAGTAGTGGCTTAGATATTACAGTTATCTTAAATGATAACCAAATGAGTATCTCTAAAAATGTTGGCGGAATAAATTTATTACTAGGTCGTTTACGTACTAAAAAATCATATGTAACAATTAATTCTAAAATAAAATTCTTTTTCCAAAAATTACCTATAATAGGTAAATGTTTAATATACTTAACTCATGGTATTAAACAAATAATAAAAAGAATATTTATTAAAAATATGTTCTTTGAAGATATAGGTTTTACTTATCTAGGACCATTTAATGGACATGATATTAAAACTTTAGAAGATATCTTAGAAAGTAGTAAAAAAATAAAAGGACCAGTATTAATCCATATAATTACTAAAAAAGGAAAAGGATATGAATATGCAGAAAATAATCCTAATAAATTCCATGGAATAGGACCTTTTGATATATCTACTGGTGAATTAAAAAAGAAAAAATCTCCTGATTATTCATCTATATTTGGTAAAAAGATTGTTGAATTAGCTAAAAAGAATAAAAAAATAGTAGCTATAACAGCAGCTATGACAGATGGAACAGGTTTACAAGAATTTGCTAAAAACTACCCAAAAAGATTTTTTGATGTAGGTATAACAGAACAACATGCTATTACCTGCGCAGCAGGAATGGCAAAAGAAGGTTTAATACCAATAGTACCTATCTATTCATCTTTCTTACAAAGAGCATATGATCAAATAGTACATGATATCTGTATGCAAAACTTACATGTTGTATTATGTGTAGATAGAGCAGGTATAGTAGGTAATGATGGAGAAACCCATCATGGACTATTAGATCTATCATATTTATCATCTATTCCTAATATGACTATCTTAGCTCCATCAGACTTTAAAGAATTAGAATTAATGTTAGAATTCGCAATTAATTATGATGGCCCAATAGCAATAAGATATCCTCGTGGTGGAGAAACAAAAGAAGAATATAATCATCCAGATATTAAACTAGGTACTAGTAATTTAATATCTAAAGGAAAAGACTTAACTATTATTACTATAGGTAATACACTTACTAAAGGAATAGAAT
>JAEEGL015760415.1_pt1 | contig 70522 bp, 62 predicted proteins | sample 9134231 | NCBI WGS metagenome assembly JAEEGL01 (sample SAMN16246548, study PRJNA631951) | gut metagenome | biome: gut microbiome; feature: rumen; material: fiber-attached | host: Bos | place: Iran: Karaj | collected 2018-10
AGCGTTGACGAGGAAGTCAGCCGATGTCACACCGTACTTGTCCTTCACCTCGTCGGTGTACCTGTTGTAGCGGGCGGTGAAGTTGGTGGCGTAGATGACGCACTCCTCGGGGAACTGCACGAACATGGAGTCGATACCGAAGTCAGCACCTGTCACCAGGATATAGCCGCTGTCGGGCAGCTCTACGATGATGGAAGGACTTGCTTCGTTACCATCGACCTGGTAAATAGATTGATCGGGGGCAATATCATTGAAGAAAAACTCGACCTCACCGGTAACGCCTTTCAGATGAATTCTGTACTTACCCTTGGCAAGCTTAATGTTGTCCTTGTTAATGCGCATACCAACAGCACCACCCATATAAGCAGCAGTGGTATCCACAATCGTCTGGGGGACGATTGCCTCGGTCTCTGAGACCTGTGCCGATGACACTGCCGGGATGGCTGCCATGGCGAGCATTGAGTAGATAACTTGTTGTTTCATACTTCTTTGTTTTGTTTGTTAATGTTTGATTGTTTATTTATTTTTTTGAATTTTTACGTTTTGCCCCTATGGTGGGACTTCCTGTGTTTCCGGCACTACGGCTGGGGCCATAGCACACTGCACGCACCGGCAGAGCCATAGTCTCCGTCGGACGGCTGGTTCGACCTATAAGGTTTAAATAGCATGAATTTAGTTACATGTAATTACATTTCGGGCTACAAAAGTACGAAATATTTTTAAAACTTCATTATTTTGTCGAAAAAACCTTTTATTACAACTTTATTTTTAACAATTATGGAATGGAAAAGAGTGCCTTCGGTAGTTCCCGCCGTGTGGGTTGCTGGCAGTCGGTCAACTGCTGTCTACTGGTTGTATTCTCATGATATACACTCTGTATTCAACGTAAATACAATTTGTATTTGCCGTAAATACAATTTGTATACAGCCTGAATACAAATGGTAGACAGCCTTTGTTTAAAGGCATTTCCAGCGTTTTTTACCCGTTTTTGTGACGAAAAACTATTGAATAGTGTAGTTTTATGTAGTCTTATGTAGTCTGACTACACTGCGCAATAGTTTGTAATACAATGAATTACGATGATTTATGTAGTCTTTGCCAATTTTCAGCAAAAAAACTATATGATAATAAAATTACGCTTCTTTTCCGTCTATCTATTTGTGTAAAAAAGGCCAGTAAGCTCATGGGCCAAGGCTGCAACCTGGCCCATGAGCTTACTGGCCTTTTTCAGGCCGATATGTCTTTGCTGGGGATTACTCGCCGATGTGCTTGGCAATCATGTTGAGGCACTTCTCGCTGTTGACGGGCTTCGAGAGGAAGTCGTTGACACCGGCGTCGAAGGCCAGCTGGCGGTCGCTGTCGAAGGCGTTGGCGGTGAGGGCGATGATGGGGAGGTCGGGGTGGTCGGCCTTGATCTTTGCCGTGGCCTCCAGTCCGTCCATGACGGGCATCTTGATGTCCATGAGAATGAGGTCGATGCCCCCTTCGTTGGCCATGTCGACTGCCTCCTGACCGTTCTTGGCATGCTTGATGTCGTACTTGCGCTTGAGGATGTAGGTCATGAGGATGAAGTTGCTGTCGTTGTCTTCTGCTACGAGGATTGTTTTCATATTGGTCTTGTTTTTGATGTGTTTACGCTGTTTTTTCGTTAAAGTGCCACAAAAATAATGTTTTTCTTTTAAATTTGTTTGCTTTGTACCTTTTTTTTAACTAATTTTGCATGAGCAAGCACTATAAAACGTCTGAAAACTAAAACTAACATTAATAATAATGAGCATGAAGATTTTTACTTGTGTACTGGCCATGACGGCAGCTTTGACGGCCCAGGCCCAGCCCCGCGTGATGGAGGTGAAGACGCAGAAGGCCGGTGCGGCGGTGTCGCCGACGATGTACGGCCTGTTCTTCGAGGACATTAACTATGCCGCCGACGGCGGCCTGTATGCCGAGCTGGTGAAGAACCGCTCGTTTGAGTTCCCGAACGCCTTCACCGGCTGGGACATCTCCGGACGGGTGGAGCTGCGGAATGACGGCCCGTTTGACAAGAACCCCCACTACGTGCGCCTGTCACCGTCGGGTCACCGCGACAAGCACACGATGATTGAGAACCACGGCTTCTTCGGCATGGGCCTGCAGGGCGGTGAAGAGTACCGCTTCTCGGTATGGGCCCGCGTGCCCGACGGCGGCAAGGCCAAGCTGTATGTGGACCTGGTGGAGAACGCCACAATGAGCGACGACCAGAAGCTGGGCAATGCCGGACTGGACGTGAGCGGCAAGGAGTGGAAGAAATACACGGCCATCGTGAAGCCGAAGAAGACCTGCGAGAAAGCCCACCTGCGCCTGTGGGGCGACTCGAAGGTGACGACCGACGTGGAGCACGTCAGCCTGTTTCCCGTGAAGACGTGGAAGGGCCGTGAGAACGGCATGCGTGAAGACCTGGCCCGTGCGCTGAACGACATGAAGCCCGGCGTGTTCCGCTTCCCCGGCGGCTGCATCGTGGAGGGCACCGACCTGGCCACCCGCTACCAGTGGAAGAACACGGTGGGCCCGGTGGAGAACCGTCCGCTGAACGAGAACCGCTGGCACTACACGTTTACCCACCGCTATTTCCCCGACTACTATCAGAGCTACGGCCTGGGCTTCTTCGAGTTCTTCCAGCTGTGTGAGGACTTCGGCTGCGAGCCGCTGCCGGTGCTGAGCGTGGGCCTGGCCTGCCAGTTCCAGAACGGCCTGGACGCCCATGCCGGGATGGACGAGCTGCAGCCCTACATTGACGACTGTCTGGACCTGATAGAGTTTGCCAACGGCCCCGCCGACTCAAAGTGGGGCAGGGTGCGTGCCGAGATGGGGCACCCCGAGCCGTTCAACATGAAATATATAGGTATTGGCAACGAGCAGTGGGACACGCCCTACTTTGAGCGTCTGAAGCCCTTTGTGGCCGCCGTCAGGACGAAGTACCCGAAGATCAAGATCGTGGGCACCAGCGGCCCCGACTCAGAAGGCAAGATGTTTGAGAAGGGCTGGGAGGCCATGAAGACGCAGAAGGCCGACCTGGTGGACGAGCACTTCTACCGTCCCGAGACCTGGTTCCTGGCCACGCCCGAGGCCAAGAAGAAGTATGGCAACTGCGGTGCGCTGCGCTACGACAGCTACGACCGCAAGGGGCCGAAGGTGTTTGCCGGTGAGTATGCCTGCCACGGTGCGGGAAAGAAGTGGAACCACTATGAGACGTCGCTCTACGAGGCTGCCTTCATGACGGGCCTGGAGCGCAATGCCGACATCGTGGAGATGGCCACCTACGCCCCGCTCTTCGCCCATGTGGAGGGATGGCAGTGGCGGCCCGACATGATCTGGTACGACAACCTGCGGATGTTCAAGTCAGTGAGCTACTATGTGCAGCAGATGTTCGCCATGAACAAGGGCACGAACGTGCTCAGCCTGACCACCGCCGACCCGCAGAACGGGAAGAAGCAGGTGCCCGTGGCCGGTCAGGAGGGCATGGACGGCCTCTACGCCTCGTCGGTGCTCGATGCCGAGACGGGTGAGGTCATCGTAAAGGTGGTCAACACGTCGAAGCAGCCCAAGGCCGTGCAGCTGAACCTACAGGGCATGAAGGGTGAACGCACCGCCCAGACGCTGACACTGTCGTGGGACGGTTCGATGGACGACGAGAACACGCTGGACCAGCCGGAGAAGATCACCCCGAAGCCCGGCATCACCCCCGTGACCGCCGACAAGAAGTGCTCGGTGCTCACCGACGAGGTGCCCGCCATGTCCTTCCGGATGTACTGGGTGAAGAAGTGATTCAATGGAAAGAGAATGTTTTGAGACGATCGTTGGCAGGCTTGCTGACGAGATAGAGAAGATACGGCAGGCAGCACATGAGCTGCACCGGAGTGTGAACCAGACCTATGGTGACGGACTTCCCTACGGCTACCACCTTGACATGGTGGTCAGCGGTATCAGGGAGTTCGGACACCTGGTGTGTGCCCGGGAGGAAGATGTGCTGCCAATGTTCTTCGGTGGCTACTACCACGACAGCATTGAGGATGCACGGCTGACCTATAACGATGTGATGCACCAGGCACGCTTGATGCTCAGCGAGGAACAGGCCCTCATGGCCACCGAGATTGCCTATGCACTGACCAACGACAAGGGGCGCACACGTGCCGAACGGGCCGGAGAACGCTACTACCAGGGCATACGCCAGACCCCCTACGCACCGTTTGTCAAGCTGTGTGACCGGCTGGCCAACGTGAGCTACAGCTGTGCGCCGAAGCCAGGCAGGAGCGATGTGGACAATGAACGCATGAAGCGCGTGTACAAACAGGAGATGGGCCATTTCCTCGCGGCCATCAACGCGCACAGCGACGACCCAAGGCTGGCAGTGCCCAAGGAGGTGGTGCTGAGGCTGGCCGAGTGCCTGATTGACGACATGGAGCGAGAGGAGCAGTTCATGGAAGAATGGTACGGCTTTGCAAGATAAAGTCACATTTTACCTGCTTTCGGGCAATTTCTTTCAAAAAAAGACGGCAATGCCGTTTTTTTTTTGTACTTTTGTCGCCAAATAGGCTGATCATAAACTCATGGCAGTAGCAAATATCATTAATAAGGAACAGGAGAAAAGGCAGTTCTCGTTTGAGGTGCTGCCACCGCTGAAGGGCACAGGCACGGAACGGCTGTTCCAGGACATAGAGAAACTGTGCGAGCTGCGGCCCGCCTTCATCAATATCACCACCCACCACAGTGAGTTCGTATATAAAGAGGTGGGCGACGGACGCTTCGAGCGGCAGAGCGTGAGGCGACGCCCTGGCACGATAGCCGTGGCAGCCGCCATACAGCAGCGCTTCGGTGTGACGGTGCAGCCGCATGTGATCTGTAGCGGTGCGACCGTTGAGGACATAGAATATGAGCTGCTCGACCTGCAGTTCCTGGGCATCCGCGACCTGCTGCTGCTGCGCGGCGACAAGGCGAAGGACGACCCCGTGTTCAAGCCCACGCCGGGCGGACATGCCCATACCACCGACCTGATTAGGCAGGTGCAGCGGTTCAACGACGGCTTCTTTGCCGACGGCACCCCCATCAAGAACCCTGGTCCGCGCTTCGACATCGGCGTGGCCTGCTATCCTGAGAAACATGAGGAAGCACCAAACTTGGAGCGCGACATGGAGTATCTGAAGCAGAAGCAGGAGCTGGGGGCACAATATGCTGTGACCCAGCTGTTCTTCGACAACAGGAAATACTTCGACTTCGTGGAGAAAGCCCGGCAGATGGGCATTACCATCCCTATCATACCCGGCATCAAGCCGTTGGCCAAGCTGAGTCAGCTGACGGTGGTGCCGAAGACGTTCCACTGCGATATTCCCGAGGAACTGGCTCGTGAGATTGTGAAATGCAAGACCGACGACGATGCCCGCCGTCTGGGCATTGAGTGGACCACGGAACAGTGCCGTGAGCTGTACGGCCACGGCATCAACGACATTCACTTCTACACCATGGGAGCCGTGGACTCGGTGGTGGAAATCGTGAGGGAGTTAAGAGTTTGACGTTTGATGAGATTATAGGACAGGAAGAGGTGCGCGAACGCCTGGTGCAGATGGTCAGGGAAGACCGTCTGCCGCATGCGCTGATGCTCTGCGGACCCACTGGCGTGGGCAAGAAGGCACTGGCTGTGGCGTTCGGCTGTTACCTGCTGGGCGAGGACAATGCGATGGTCAAGAGGCTGGAGCATCCCGACCTGCACTTCACCTATCCCACCATCAAGCTGCCGTCGATGGGGGCTGACCATAAGCCCACGAGCGACGACTTCGCACGGGAGTGGCACGAGCTGCTGATGCAGGGGCCTTACTTCAGCATTGACCAGTGGCTGACGGCCATCGGAGCCGAGAACCAGCAGGCCATTATCACGGCCGGCGAGAGCGACAACCTGGTGCGCAAGCTGTCGCTGAAATCCAGTCAGGGCGGCTACAAGGTGAGCATCGTCTGGCTGCCGGAGCGCATGAACATTGAGTGTGCCAACAAACTGCTGAAGCTGATAGAGGAACCTCCCACGCAGACCGTGTTCATCATGGTGTGCGAAGAGCCTGACAAACTGTTGGAGACCATCCGCAGCCGTGTGCAGCGCATCGACGTGAAGCGGATAGACACCGCAGCCATTGAACAGGCACTGGTGGAACGCAGAGGCATTGACCCACAGGAGGCCCATCGCATTGCCCGACTGGCCTACGGCTCATGGCTGAAAGCCCTGGAGGAACTGCAGGTGGGCAGTGAGAACGAGCAGTTTCTGGACCTGTTTATCATGCTGATGCGACTGGCCTACCAGCGCAGGGTGAAAGACCTGCGGAAATGGAGTGAGACGATGGCAGCCTTCGGGCGCGAGAAGCAGCGACGCTTCCTCACCTTCTTCCTGCGCATGCTCAGGGAGAACTTCATGTATAACTTCCAGCAGGAGGAACTGACCTACATGACCCGTCAGGAGGAAGACTTCTCACGGAATTTCGCCCGCTTCATCAACGAGGCGAACATCCTGCCGATGTATGACTTGGCCAACCGCGCCAACCGTGACATCGGTCAGAACGCCAACGCGAAGATCGTGTTCTTCGACTTCGCACTGCAGATGATTGTGTTGCTGATACAAACCCCCTGAGTCAGGGGGGTGGGAGTCTGGACAAGCGCAGACTCTCATGACCAAGATATAAGAAAAAAACGTCTGATCCACGCTTGTTCAGACCTTCCCCCTGGCTCAGGGGGCTTAGAAAAAGAACATGATAGAACAAAAGAAAGGCTTAGAGATACGCACCGGCTGTGACCGCGGACTGTGCAAGTGGGCCATAGGACGGCAGGACCGCCAGCTGAACACCTACGACTGGCTGGCCGACGTGCCTGGCAACATGGACACGACCGACCTGGTGGAGGTGCAGTTTAAGCACACCCGCAAGGGCTATTACCACAATGTGAACAAGCTGCCGCTGAAGAAAGGTGACATCGTGGCCGTTGAGGCCAGTCCCGGGCACGACATCGGTGTGGTAACGCTGACGGGAAGACTGGTGGAGATGCAGCTGAAGAAGGCCAACCTGAAGAGTGCCGACGACATCAAGCGCATCTACCGGCTGGCCCGCCAGATGGACATGGACAAGTTCCGTGAGGCCAAGGCCCGTGAGCACGAGACGATGATTGAGAGCCGTGAGATAGCCAAGGGACTGGGACTGAAGATGAAGATAGGCGACGTGGAGTTCCAGGGTGATGGCCAGAAAGCTATCTTCTATTACATCGCCGACGAGCGTGTGGACTTCCGCCAGCTGATCAAAGACCTGGCTGCTGCCTTCCATGTGCGCATTGAGATGAAGCAGATCGGTGCCCGACAGGAGGCAGGACGCATTGGCGGAACAGGTCCCTGCGGACGGGAGCTGTGCTGTGCCACGTGGATGAAGAACTTCGTCAGCGTGTCGACGGGTGCCGCACGCCATCAGGACATCTCGCTGAACCCGCAGAAGCTGGCCGGTATGTGTGCGAAGCTGAAATGCTGCCTGAACTATGAGGTGGATGATTATATGGAGGCCGGACGGCTGTTGCCGGGCCATGACGTGGTACTACAGACGCTCGATGCCGACTACTTCATGTTCAAGAAGGACATCCTGGCCGGACTGGTGACCTATTCGACCGACAAGCGCCTGGCGGCCAATCTGGAGACCATCACGGCTGAGCGTGCCAGGGAAGTGGTAGAGATGAACAAGCGGGGCGAGAAGCCCGAGTCGCTACAGGCCGACACCCATCAGAAGGAACCGCAGAAACCCGTTGACCTGCTGGCAGGCGACAGCGTCAGCCGCTTTGACAAGTCGAAGAAGAAAAAGAAGAAGAGACCACAGCCGCAACAGCAGCAGACACAGTCGCAGCCGCAACAGCCTGCTCAGAAGAGGCCCAAGAAGAAAAAGCCACAGGAACCGCAGAAAGACGAAACAAAGCAGAATGATGCTAAAGAATAGATGCAGACGGCTGCTACTACTGATTACGGTTGCACTGACGATGGTCGGCTGCAACCGTAAGACCATTTACAGCCATTATGAGCCGACGCCGCTTGCGGGCTGGGATCGCAACGACACACTCACGTTCTGTGTGGCACCGATACCTGCCGACGGCCTGTATCATGAAGAGGTGGGACTGCGCACCAGCAGTGCCTTCCCCTTCAAAGGGCTGACGCTTGTGGTGGAACAACGCACCCTGCACGCCTTCATGATGAGGACTGACACACTGAGTGCCCAACTGATGGAGAGCGACGGCACCATCCAGGGGCAGGGCATCAGCTATTTCCAGTACAGCTTCCCCTTGACCGACGTATATCTGAATGGCGGTGACACGCTGATGGTCAGTGTCCGTCACGTGATGAAACGTGAGGTGCTGCCGGGTGTGAGTGATGTGGGAGTGACGGTCGTTACGTTAAATGAGAAATAAACTCTCACTTCCGATTTCTATCTTTTCAGGTTCCGTGCGGCATCGATGCGGAGGAAGATGAACAGCAGGAAGGTAAAGCCCCAGAGCGACGAGCCGCCATAGCTGAAGAAGGGCAGGGGAATGCCGATGACCGGCGTGAGCCCCAGCACCATGCCTACGTTGATGAAGACATGGAACAAGAACACGGAAAGCACACAATAACCATAGATACGGCCGAAACGGAAGGGCTGGCGTTCGGACAGATAGATGAGCCGCAAGATGAGAGCCAGGAAGAGCAGCAGCACGGTAGCGGCTCCCACGAAGCCCTCTTCTTCGCCCACGGTACAGAAGATGAAGTCGGTGTCTTGTTCGGGTACGTACTTCAACTTAGTCTGCGTGCCATTCAGAAAGCCCTTTCCTTCGAGACCGCCTGAACCGATGGCAATCTTACTCTGGTTCACGTTGTAGCCCGCGCCCTTCAGGTCTTCCTCCAGTCCGAGTAGTACGTTGATGCGGGTGCGCTGATGAGGCTCCAGCACGTTGTTGAGCGCGTAGTTGGCCGTATTGAAGAACAGGACGGAACCCAGTGTGAACCCGGCAATCCAGAAGTAGTTCTGGATGCGGGTGTCCAGTGCCTGCCAGAGCAGGTAGAGGATGAGCAGGGCAGACAGTCCTAACTGTACCCAGACGATGTTGAACGGAATAACGTAGATGGCGAAGGCCAGGCACAGCACTGTGACACCTGAGCAGACACCCAGGATGCGCAAGGCATCGGTCTGTTTCTTGCAGAACACCCACACCATGCCGCTGGTGAAGAAATGGATGAGCAGCAGGACGACGAAGTTGCCGACCGAGGTGGTGGTGTGGCCCAGTTCGACATTGGCAAAGCGGATGCCTACGACGAAATAGATGACCATGGCCACGCCGGTGAACAGCACGCTGCCCGTCATGCCTTCGCGATAGAGCATGAGGAAGAAACATAGGTAGACCAGGGCGGAACCCGTCTCGCGCTGCATGACGATGAAGAGCATGGGCACGAAGATGATGGCCAGCGTGATGCCGAAGTCCTTCCATTTATGGATGTCGTAACTGTAGCGGCTCATGAACTTGGCCAGTGCCAGGGCAGTGGCGAACTTCGCAAACTCGGCCGGTTGCAGGCGCAGTGGGCCCAGTACCAGCCAGGAGCGCGAACCCTTGATGCTGTGGGGGTTGAAGATGGTGGCAAAGAGCAGGATGAGCAGCAGGGCAAAGAGCACGTAAGCGAAGGTCTCATAGAAACGGTCGTCGAGCAGCAACAGTATCAGTCCCAGGAACAGTGACGTGCCAATCCACACAATCTGCATGCCCGAACGAGTGCTGAGCGAGAAGAGGTCGGTGTCGCCGTAGGAGTAGCTGGCACCGCAGACACTGACCCACCCGAAAACGAGCAGGGCAATGTAGATGATAACAACCCACCAGTCGAGTGAGCGGAGCACACCCTTGTTCTTTCTACCTGTCAGCTGATCCATAAGCAATGCGTTTGTTTTGAATCTCAGAGGCTTTCTTCTCGGATGCCTCGGAAAGACTGCCGTGAATGAACTGTTCCATCATCAGACCGCCGATGGGCACACCGTAGGTGGCACCCCAGCCACCATTCTCCACATAGACGGCAATGGCAATCTTGGGGTCGTCCATCGGGGCAAAGCCCATAAAGACGGAATGGTCGTGGCCTCGGTTCTGGGCCGTACCCGTCTTGCCGCAGGCCATGAAGTCGTAGTGGGCCAGGGCGTGGCAGGTGCCGCCAAGGGCGGAGGCACGCATGCCCTGCACCACATAGTCGTAGGCGGTGCGGCTGGCCTTGGTATAGTGTCGTTTGGTGAAAGTGGTGTCGAGCGGTTCGCCCTCCACTTTCTTCACCACGTGTGGCGTGAGGAAATAGCCCCGGTTGGCTATCGTGGCACCGAGGTTGGCAATCTGGAGCGGTGTCAGGTTGACCTCACCCTGTCCGATGGAAATGGAGATGATGGTGAGACCGTTCCATGAGCCTTTATATGCCTTGTCATAGAACTGCGCGTTAGGGATGAGGCCGCGCTTCTCACCGGGCAGGTCGATGCCCAGCTTGTAGCCGAAGCCCATGGAAACCATGTAGTCGCGCCAGGTGTCCATGGCCTTCTGGACGGAACCGTACTTCTTGTTGCCAATCATATAATAGAGTCCCCAGCAGAAGAAGCCGTTGCACGAAGTGGAGAGAGCCGGTACCAACGACAGCGGAGAGGCATGACCGTGACAGCCCACACGCAGGCCCCTGAACACAAAGCCGTGGTAGCAGGGGTAGGGGGTTGACGGCGTGATGATGCCTTCGGTCAGGAAGGTGAGTCCCTGGGAGGTCTTGAACGTTGAGCCAGGAGGGTACTGTCCCATGATGGAACGGTTGAGCAGGGGCTTCCAGGCATCCTGACTCAGTTCGCGGTGGCTCTTGGAACGCTTGCGGCCCACCATGATGCGGGGGTCGTAAGTGGGTGAAGAAACCATGCAGAGCACCTCGCCCGTCTTCGGCTCGATGGCCACGATGGAGCCGATCTTGCCTTCCATGAGACGTTCGCCCAGGGCCTGCAGCTTGTAGTCGATGCCCAGCGTAAGGTTCTTGCCTGGTACGGGACGACGGTCGAGGGCACCGTTCTGGTAGTTGCCCTTGATGCGGCCGTGGGCATCGCGCAGCAGGATCTGAACACCCTTCTCGCCGCGCAGCTGCTTCTCATAGCTTCGCTCCACACCCAGCTTGCCGATGTAGTCGCCCGGTTGGTAGTAGCTGTCCTCCTCGATGTCGGCGGGCGACACCTCGGCTACGTCACCTAAGACATGGGCGGCACAGGTGTACTGGTACTGGCGGATGCTGCGGCGCTGGACGTAGAAACCAGGGAAACGGTACATCTTTTCCTGAAACACGCTGAAGTCGCGGTCGGAGAGCTGGTTCATGAAGAGCTGCTGGGTAAAACGGGAGTAGCCGGGGTTCCTGGAACGATCCTTGATGGTGGCCATGCGCTGGTCGAACTCCTCCTTCGTGATGCCCAATGCCTGACATAGGTCGAGGGTGTCGAGGCGGTCACGGGTCTCATTCATGACCACCATGATGTCGTAGGCCGGCTGGTTGTAGACCAGTAGCTGGCCGTTGCGGTCGCGGATGATGCCGCGTGAAGGATACTCGACTTTGCGCAGGAAAGCGTTCGAGTCGGCGCTACGCTTGTAGTCGTCGCTGGTGATCTGCAGGGTGAACAGCCGGATGATGTAGACCACCACGATGAGCACGGCCACTCCGCCAATCACATATTTCCTTTTTTCAAGTTCGTAGTCTTTCACTTCCTGATGCTTTCCAGAGTCAAGATGATCAAAATGGTGAGCACCGTACTGCCTCCGATGCATGCCAGCCAATGTAGCCAGTTGAAGAAGCTGAAGGCTTCAAGCGAGAAGAAGGTGAGGCAATAGATGAAGACCAGCAGGGAGGTAAGCGTAGAGAAGTTGCTCCATCCAAGCGTGGCGGCTGAAGAGGGAATGTTTTCTTCGGCATTGCGCGGAAGGAACAGCTCCAGCAGGTAGGGCTGGATGACACCCAGGAGAGTGAGCGAAGCGGCTGCCACTCCCGGGGTGTTGGCAAACATGTCGACGGTGACACCCATGAAGAAGCTCCACAGCAGGACAGACCATTTGGGGTAGTTGCGGGGGAACGTAATCACGAAATAGACATAGAGCAGGGGTGTGGCGCAGTAGAAGAGCTGGATGCGGTTCATGACCAGCGCTTGCAACAGGCACAGGACCAGGAATGTCAGGACTCGTTTCAGGGTGTCGATAGTCATTTCTTTTTCTGCTTAGTGGGTTGTTTTGCTGAGAGAGTCCAAGGCGGCCTCTTTCAGTCGCATGCGTTCAATCATGCCCTTTTCCTTGATGACACACACATCGCGCAGACAGGCGAAGTCGGTGGAGAGATGCACCTTCAGCCGATAGGAAAGACCGTCGCGTGAGTTGAAGATCTTGTCGATTCTTCCCACCGACACACCGTGGGGGAAGATGGACGAATAGCCGCTGGTCTCAATCCAGTCGCCTTTCTTGAATCGGGCATGGCGTGGGATGTCCTCGACGTAGGCCATGGACGGGTCGCCGCCTTCCCAGACCAGGTAGCCGAAATAGTCACGGCCACGGATGGCACAGCTGATGCGTGAGTGGTTGTTGAGCACGGGGATGACCACAGCGTAGTGGTCGCTGACCAGATAGACCACGCCAACCAGGCCATTGCCACAGGCCACGCCCATGTCGGTGTCAACGCCGTCGGCCCGTCCCTTGTCAATGGTAATCAGGTTGTTTGGACGGTTCACGGAGTTGGCCACGACTTTGGCCGGGATGAGCTGATACTGGCTGAGCATCTCCAGTTCGTTGCGCTGAACGACGGTGGTGTCGGCTGTCAGATCGGCATATTGCCGACGTAGCTTTTCGACCTGTCGTTCCAAGTAGATGTTGCGCTGGGTTAGCTCTTCGTTGGTGCGGTTCAGTGAGAAATAATGCTCCATGGAGGCTTGCAGGCTATAGAGCCGTGCAGCCATGGCATTGGCCGACGAGATCCACACGCTGCCCTGGTAGTTGTTGTAACCGAACAGCATTACAACACTGACTGCCTCCAGTAAAAGGAAAAGCAGCCAGTGAAAGTGTTTCGTCAGGAATGCCCAGAGATTCTGCATTATCTCATCAGGAATGAGAATCGGTCGACGTTCTTCAGTGCAATGCCGGCACCCTTGGCAACAGAGTGCAAGGGATCCTCAGGCACATGGAAGGGAATATTGATCTTGTCCTGCAGGCGTTTGTCAAGGCCACGCAGCAAGGCACCGCCACCGGAAAGGTAGATGCCGTTCTTCACAATGTCGGCATAAAGTTCGGGCGGTGTGTTCTCTAAGGCAGAGAGCACGGCGTTCTCGATCTTGGCTACGGTCTTGTCAAGACAGTGGGCTATCTCCTGATAGCACACAGGCACCTCCATGGGCAGGGCTGTGATGCGGTTCGGGCCATGAACGATGTAGTCTTCGGGAGCCTCGTCGCCCAGGTCGGTGAGTGCTGAACCTACATGGATCTTGATACGTTCGGCCATGCGCTCCGACACCTTCACATTGTGCTGGCGCGACATGTATTCCTGAATGTCGGCGGTGAGGTCGTCACCAGCCGTGCGGATGCTGTTGTTAGAGACGATGCCGCCCAATGAGATGACGGCAATCTCGGTGGAACCACCACCGATGTCGACAATCATGTTGCCCTCAGGAGCCTCAACGTCGATGCCGATGCCGATGGCGGCTGCCATCGGCTCGAAGATAAGGTAGACGTCGCGTCCGTCGGCGTGCTCGGCAGAGTCGCGCACGGCGCGAAGCTCCACTTCGGTAGAGCCGGAAGGCACACCGATGACCATACGGAGTGAAGGCGAGAAGATGTGACGTCCGGTGTGTACCATCTTGATAAGACCGCGCATCATCTGCTCACAGGCTGAGAAGTCGGCAATCACACCGTCGCGCAGCGGACGGATGGTGCGGATGTTGTCATGTGTCTTTTCGTACATCATCTTGGCCTTCTCGCCCACGGCAATCATCTTGTCGGTGCGGCGGTCGAGTGCTACGACCGAAGGCTCGTCGACGACAATCTTATCATCGCTAATGATAATGGTATTGGCTGTGCCAAGGTCCATGGCCAGCTCTTGTCGGAAACTGAAAAAGCCCATTCTAATTTACAATTTGACGATTTACAATTTACATTTTATTTCGAAAACCACGCGTGAATGGCTGTGTCGTAGTGTGAACTCACACCGAAGGCACGAGTAGCAAACATGCGACGGTCTTCGATGTCGGTCAGGGCACCCTTCTTGTTCAGAATGTCGAGTAGCACGCTGTATTCAGCCTTTGAAGGCACGATGACCACATCTTTGAAATTCTTGGCTCCGGCGCGGATGAGGGAGATGCCGCCGATGTCGATCTTCTCGATGATGTCGGCTTCAGAAGCGCCGCTGGCTACGGTCTGTTCGAAAGGATAGAGGTCGACGATGACCAGGTCGATCTCGGGAATCTCATACTTTGCCATCTGTTCGCGGTCGCCTTCGTTGTCACGGCGTCCCAGGATGCCTCCAAACACTTTGGGGTGGAGCGTCTTCACACGACCGCCCAGAATGGAAGGATAGGTTGTGACTTCCTCAACCTTCTGGCATTCATAGCCTAATGATTCGATAAACGTCTGTGTGCCGCCGGTAGAGAGGAAACGGACGCCCTCTTCGTTCAGCTTCTTCAGCAATTCTTCCAGTCCGTCTTTGTGGAATACGGAAATCAGCGCTGTCTTGATTTTCTTTGCTTCTGCCATCTCTTTCTTAATGCTTAATTCTAAATGCTTAATGCTTATTGTTTGCAAACCAAAATTCTCATTGGGGCTGCAAAGATACAAAAAACATTGGAACTAAACATCAACAATGGCAATATTTTTTTCGTTCACACCTTATTATATATTATAGGTCAATCTCAATGGAGGGTGCGCTCGTGTTTCAGCACTTCGCCAATGAGCAGGGTGGGGATGACGAACAGACAGGCCAGCAGGGCGGTGAGATTGATTTGGGAAGGTGCTGTATCGACGAATGATTTCAGGGAGGTGGTGAGCATGTTCCATCCATCGAAGGATACGAACAGGATGACGGCCAGCATCCAGCAAAAGCCCGTCCAGATGGAAGACAGCCTTTGGGCACGCTGGCTCACAACGGTTTGACGATTTTGCACCGTGGCCGGGCTGGGCATGGCCTGGAGCTGTTGCATGATGCGATCGGAGAAACCGTCGTCGGTTATCTGCTGTTGGCGTGCCGCTTGAAAGAACTCGTTGAGTAGCTGTTCGTCATGATCTTGAGTCATATCCGTTGTGTTTTAAGAAGGTGGATAGTTTTTCTTTGCCTCTTTTCAGATGCGATTTCACCGTGTTGGCAGGAATGCCTGTGATGAGTGCTATCTGGTCGATGGGCTGACCGTCGATGTACTGCAGGGTGATGCAGGTGCGCTCTTCATCGCGTAGGAGCGACAGGGCGTGATAGAGGTCGATTCGCAGGTTGGTCTGCGCAGTTTCCGACGCACAAGCCTCTTCATGCTCTTCCGGCTGGCTGTGAAGGTCTTTTCGCTTGTGGTCGTAGTAGATGTTGTAGGCAATGCGCATGAGCCACGTCTGGAAGGAGGACTCTCCACGAAACTGTCCGATACGGGTGTAGGCCCGCAGGAAGGTGTCTTGTGCCAGATCGTCGCTCAGTGCTTCGTTGCCCGCCGTGAGGTTCAGGAAGAACCTTCGGATGGTCGACTGGTAACGACGTACAAGCAGGTTGAAAGCCTGCTTGTTGCCGTGGGTCGCCACTTGGGTTGCGAGCGTGAAGTCACTGGGCGTCTGTTCGGCCATGGATTAGTATTTTGCCGGAATGATAATCCATGCAATGATATAGATGATAATGCCGCTGAAGGCAGTGCAGAACGTCAACACGGCGTAGGCAAGGCGTACCAGTGTGATGTCGAGTCCGAAATATTCGGCCAGTCCGGCGCAGACACCGCCCAGGACGCGGTCGTTGGAACGATAGAGATTCTTAGTCATAATACTTGATGTTTTGTTCTTTGTGATTGTTGTTGTCATTCAAAGGGTCTTTGGAGTGGTCGGAACGAGAGACGACCAGATTGCCCAGTCCGATACAGGCGATGAGCGCACCGATGCCCAGTCCGATGTTGCCAGCCACGTTGCCTAAAAGAATCATGAGACCGATGCCGAGAAACAACTGGCGTATGCCTTTGGTGCGCAGGTCGTTGTCAGTTGCCGAAGGCTGGGCATTCACGAATTCATTGGGGATGGACTGTCCGTTCTTCATGGCCTGTTCAGCAAACTGCAATCGCTGTTTGCGGTTCTTGTAGATGAAGTAGAACAGCAGGGCTAGGATGGCGATGGGGGCAATGATGAAGAGGATGCTCAGCACAATGATGATGAACAGCATACCCTGGACGGCTTCGCCTTGGATAGAGAACAACTTCCTGATGGTCTGGTCGAACATGTCGTCGGGGTCATCGAAGACGGTGTTAGTTTGTGCCGATGCCGTGAAATGTGCCGTTGCTGTGTCGGTGGTGTCGCTGAACGCCTCGATGGCGCTGGCCTGTGTGGCCAGGCCCGTTTCATCAACACTGTCAGTCTGGGGTGCTGCGCCAACACCTATCGTGAAGGCCAGCAGCAGGATGGTTGTTATCAGGTACTTTTTCATATTTCTGCTTGTTTTTTATCTGTTAGACGTGCGGGAAACAGAAAAAGTTGCAAAGCAGGGAAAATTATTTTCCAAAAGGTTTCCTGAACGTGCAGCCGTTCTTCCATTCGCTACAGCCGTAGGCCGTCTTGCCTTTGATGATATGACCCTTTCCGCAGACGGGACAGGGGTCGCCTTCCTTTACTTCGCCGTCGCCAACCTTCTTCTTCCTTGTGGCCTTTCGTTTGGCAGATTTGTCGGCAGTGGCTTTTTCTGTCTTGGGAGCTTCAACGGGGGCGGCGGTGACGTGACGGTTGGTTTGGTCGGCAATGACCTGGTGTACAATGTCGTTAATCTGCTGTTTCAGTTCGTCGACAAACTGGCTGGCATCGTACTGGTGGTGCTCAATGTCGCGCAACTTCTTCTCCCAGATGCCAGTGAGCTCGGCACTCTTTAGGAGTTCCTCATGGATGAGGTCGATGAGTTCGATGCCTGTGGGTGTGGCTACCAGGTTTTTGCGTTCCTTCCTGATATAATGGCGTTTGAAGAGTGTCTCGATGATAGCGGCACGAGTGGAAGGACGTCCGATACCGTTCTCTTTCAGGGCGGCGCGCAGGGTCTCATCTTCCACGAATTTACCAGCTGTTTCCATGGCCCGCAGTAGGGTGGCTTCGGTGTAGAACTTAGGTGGTGTTGTCCATTTCTCGCTGAGCGTGGGAGTATGGGGGCCGCTCTCGCCTTTCTGGAAGTCGGGCAGCGTGCGCTCTTCATCGTCGGGCTTCTTTTCGTCGTCATCGGTAGCTTGCGGTTCTTTGGCATAGACGGTGCGCCAACCTGGGTCAAGGATGGTCTTGCCCGTCACCTTGAACTCCACGTCACCCTGTCCCGTAGGCTCTTGTCCCGTAGGCTGAGGTACTGTCTCAGTGCACAGAACGGCTCCCAGCACCGTGGTTTGGGCAAACTTGCAGTCGGGATAGAAGGCGGCAATGAAACGGCGGGCTACCAGGTCGTAGACATGACGTTGCATGTCGGACAGCCCCTGTGGCGGTACACCTGTAGGGATGATGGCGTGGTGGTCGGTCACTTTCGACGAGTCAAACACCTTCTTTGACTTAGGCAATGGTTTGCCGCCCAGTGGCTTAACCAGTTCGGCGTAGGGTGCCTGGCCTGCAAAGTGGGTCTGGAACAATCCGTTCATAATCTGCGGACATTTGGCGTAGACATCGTCGGAAAGGAAGGTTGTGTCCACACGCGGGTAGGTGGTCAGTTTCTGTTCGTAGAGCTGCTGGATGATGTTCAGCGTCATCTCGGCACTCATGCCGAATTTCTTGTTGCAGTCTACCTGCAGTGAGGTCAAGTCATAGAGCGAAGGTGGTGTTTCCTTGCCGTTTTTTTTCTGTACGTCGGTGATGGTGAAGGGCTTGCCCTCGATAGTGGCAAAGGCTTTCTCGCCTTCCTCCTTTGAGGTGAACTTGCCCGAAGTGGCTGTGAAGGTGGTATCGCGATAGACCGTGGCCAGCACCCAGTAAGGTTCGGGCTTGAAGTTGTCAATCTCTTTCTGGCGGTTCACAATGAGTGCCAGTGTGGGGGTCTGCACCCGTCCAATGGACAGTATCTGATGGTTCTGACCGTATTTGATGGTGTAGAGACGGGTGGCGTTGATGCCTAAGAGCCAGTCGCCTACAGCGCGTGACAGTCCTGCGAGGTAAAGCGACTGGTAGTTGGACTGGTCTTTCAGGTTGGCAAAGCCCTCACGGATGGCCTCGTCGGTCATCGACGAGATCCATAGTCGTTTCACGGGACAGTGAGCCTGTGCCTTCTGCATCACCCATCGCTGAATGAGTTCACCTTCCTGCCCGGCGTCACCGCAGTTGATGATGCCGTCGGCTACCTGCATGAGGCGTTCAATGGTGGCAAACTGTTTCTTGATGCCCTGGTCTTCCTTTAATCGGATGCCGAAGCGTGGCGGTATCATGGGCAATGAAGAAAGGCTCCACGACCGCCACATGGGGGTATAGTCTTCGGGCATCTTCAGCTCACAAAGGTGACCGAAAGTCCACGTCACCTGATAGCCGTTACCCTCCATATAGCCGTCGTGGCTGCTGTTGGCTCCCAAAATGCGGGCAATGTCCTTGGCCACGCTGGGCTTCTCTGCTATGCAAACAATCATTTCACCTTTTAATATTACGCGCGCGTGGGGCTGACTATTTCTTGCCGATGAGTGCCAGCATGGCCTTAGCATCTTCTTCGCCTGCGGCAGCATCCTTACGAAGGTCGGCCAAAATCTCCTCGCCGCCCTTCTCGTTGCTCACGGCACGTTGAAGCCACTTCTTGGCCTGCGCCTTGTCGGCAGCAATGCCTTTGCCCTTGAAGTAAGCCTTGCCCAAAGCATACTGGCCATCGGCATTCTCCTGTTTGGCTGCCTTGGCAAAGAGTTCTACCGCCTTTTTCCTGTCTTTAGCCACTCCTTCGCCGTCCTTATAGCACTTGCCCAATTGGTACTGAGCTTTAGCATAACCCTGTGCAGCCGACTTCTCATACCAGATGAAGGCCTGCTGGTCGTCTTCGGGGATGCCGTTGCCCTTGTCATAGCAGCGCCCCAGCCGATACTGTGCCTTCTTGTGGCCTTTCTCGGCAGCAGCCTTCAGTTTGGGGAAAGCGGCTGTGTAGTTCTTCTCGTCATAGAGCTTTTTTCCGTCGGCATAGAGTTTGTCGGCACTTTGGGCACTGGCCGAAAGCAGGTAGCCCAGCATCAGAAGCATGGTAAGGAGTCTTTTCATTGCAATCTTCTTCGTTTGTTGATTCCTGTTTAGTTGTCTTTGACCGCGCAAAGTTATTCAAAAAAATCCGAACCGCCAAATGTGTGGTTCGGATTTTTTTGATTAAGAGTATCATGAAGGAATCAGTAGGCGTGGTCGTTTCTGATTTCTTCTTTTGTAATCTTCTTTGCGTCAATCTTCCGCCAGCAGTACACAATGTAAGCCAAGACGAAGGGGACGAGGAACGACACGTAGAACATGGTTCGCAGGGTGAACTCGCTGCTGCAGGAGTTCTGGATGGTGAGCGACGACTGCAGGTCGGCTGTAGAAGGATAGTAGGCTGTACCGTTCCATGCCGATGTGAGCAGCAGTGCCAGTACGGTGAGTACCGTTCCGATGCCTGCAGGCCAGATGCCATTGACAGTCAAAAGTGAAGACTGAAGATTGGAGGATTTGCTTCCGCGCAATACCTCTGTGGCAATGCCCAGCAATACCAGCACTACACCGATGAGGAACAGAATGAGCAGGTACCACATGTCGAGGAAGTTGTGCAGGTACTTGTAAGGCTCCATGTAGATGGTGCCGTCGGGGCTGACAGCAAAGCCATCCTTCAGAAGCAGGTGAACCACATAGGCCACAAAGAGGATGAGGAATGGGACTGCGGCTCCGATGAGGTGTTTGCTGCCACGCGAGCGGATGTCCTCATCGTCGACATTGTTCATGACGTAGAGGATACCCAGTGTGCGGGCCAGGAACACCACGGCAAATCCCAATACCAGTACCCAAGGGTTGAGCAGGGCATCGAGGCCATGGGAGGCGTTCGCCCAGTGGCTGATGACTGGTGTGATATCAAAATGGGAGTCGAGCGTTGGGAGTTGTGAGTTGATCAGATTCCCCTTCTCTACAACGAAGTTCGACCCTTCGTAAAACGTAGCGACGGCTCCACCCAGGAGCAGTGGCCCCAGGATGCCGTTGAGGGTGAGGAAGAATTGGAACGTTCGCGGGCCGAGGAAATTGCCGATCTTGTTCTGGAACTCATAGCTCACGGCCTGTAGTACGAAGGTGAAGAGGATGATCATCCACAGCCAATAGGCTCCGCCGAAGCTGGTAGAGTAGAACAATGGGAACGAAGCGAAGAAGGCTCCGCCGAAGGTGACGAGCGTGGTAAACGTGAACTCCCACTTGCGGCCCGTGGAGTTATAGACGAGGCGTGTGCCCTCGTCGGTCTGTCCCAGTGAGCGTGCCACGGAGTTGGCACCCTGCACGAAGAGCAGGAACACTAATATTGCACCCAGCAGCGATACAATGAAGCACCAGTAGTGCTGTAAGAATTCGTAGGTCATGTTCATTTACAATTTGACGATTTACAATTTACTATTTATCAAATCACTGTGGACCCTTTTTTATTTGTTTAAGCAGAATGTTGATTTCCACAGCCAGCATCGTGGTGAAGAGAATGAGGAACAGGATGAACGTAATCATCACACTGACAGACTGCAGGTCGCTTACGGCGGCCCAGGTGGGCAACATGTCCTGAATGGTCCACGGCTGTCGACCGAACTCAGCCACCAGCCAACCACTCTCTGAGGCAATGTAGGCTAAGGGCAGCAACACGATGGGCACCCAGTAGTGCCAGGCCGGCAAACGGGTGAGATCGTTGGAGTCAACTTCCGTTTCAGGTATGAGGCAGAAGGCGGCCAACAGTCTACGGGTAATTGTTGAGAGGGCCGGAATCTGGAAGGCCATGATGGCCAGGACGGCAAAGTAGAGAATGAAGATGCAGCCTAGCCCCACCATGATGCGGAATGCCCAGAAGTTCACGGGTACGTAAGGCACCACCTCACTCTTGTCGCGGATGTAGCCGTAGCCGAAGTAGGGCATGTTTGAGCTGAGCGTAGAAAGCTTGGCGTTGAGCGTTGCTTCATCGGCACCTTCCGCTTTGGCCTTACGATAGGCGGCCAGGGTGGCGATGGCCATACGACCGCGTTCCATTTTCTCTTCCACTGAAGGTTCCTGCGTGCCGTCGGGCTTTGTGTAGCCGTTCAGAATGTCGTTGATGCCTGGCACATAGCCGTGGATGTCGTTGGTGGCCATGAACGAAAGGGCATAGGGCATCTCCATCTTCAGCGGAGCCTCGGCCTCGTTCTCATAGTCGGGCTGACAGAAGGGATTCACCCATGCGATGGCTGTGAGCCCCTGATCGGTTCCACCATTATATAATGCCTCCATGGCAGCCAGTTTCATGGGCTGCACTTCGCCTACGCTCTGCGCACTCTTGTGACCGGTTGCGGCAGCACCCACAGCGGCAATCAGTCCTACTATGGCTGCAATCCTAATGCTCTCCACTGCCAGTTTTTGCTCGCGCTTCTTCCAGAGATACCAGCAGCTGACGGCCACCACGAAGATGGCACCGATGATCCACGACGAGATGACCGTATGGAAGAACTTGTCGACGGCGAAGGGTGACAGGGCCACCTGCAGGAATGACACCATCTCGTGACGCATGGTATCGGGATTGAACTCGCAGCCCACGGGATATTGCATCCAAGCGTTGGCCACCAGAATCCACCAGGCGGAGATGGTGGCACCAAGACCGGTGAGCCAAGTGGAAGCCAGGTGGAAGCCCGGCGACACCTTTTTCCATCCGAAGTACATCACGGCTACGAAAGTGCTCTCCATGAAGAAGGCCAGGATGCCTTCTACGGCTAATGGCGCACCAAAGATGTCGCCCACGAACCATGAGTAGTTCGACCAGTTGGTGCCGAACTCGAACTCAAGGATGATACCCGTGGCCACACCCATGGCAAAGTTCACTCCGAAGAGCTTCTGCCAGAACATGGCCACATCTTTCCAAAAACGCTTCTTCGTGCGGTAATAGCACGTTTCAGCAATGCCCATGATAACGGCCAGACCCAGTGTGAGCGGCACGAACAGCCAGTGGTAGATAGCTGTGAGGGCAAATTGAGCGCGCGACCAGTCAATGGTCCCTGAATCGATGTTTAGAAATAGGTTTTGCATATAGTTTTAGGATTATTGGTATAGTATCGTGATTAGCGGTTCAGAAGTTCCGTGGCAACAAAATCAGCCTCGTCTCCCTCTTCGGCATGTTGGCTGATGAAGTTGGGGAAGAAAAACACTTTCAGTACGGCAAAGATGATAAAGAGTTTGATAAGGATGACGGCCCAGAGCGTGCGCCCCAGCGTCATGTTTCGGAATCCATCATAATAAAGATGGAAGGTGCTGTGCAGAAAATGGCTTATCGACATAGGCTGAAAGCTTGCTTTTGACGGTTCTTCGTCGCAAAGATATGAAAAAAATACATTACAGCCAAATAATCATAAATAAAAAGCACTTTTCTTGGCTATTTCGTGTGAAATAGCTAAATTTGCACGCACTTTTTACAAAAATTAGATAATGAAAAAAGTTCTTATTGGATTGGCTGTATTAGCTATACTGGCTTTGGCAGGAATTGCCGTTTGGTTGTTTATGGGATTGCAGGAACAGCGACAGGTGAATCAGGAAATGCAGGAACTGGCTGAGCTTGACAAGCAGGAGATGGAAAACGAATATGAGCGATTCACCCTGCAGTATAGCGAAATGATGACTCAGATTAACAACGACTCTATTGTAGCCCAGCTCACTCAGGAGCAACTGCGTACACAGCAGTTGTTGGAAGAACTGAAGCAGGTGAAGGCATCCGATGCCAGGGAGATAGCCCGACTGAAGAAGGAACTGGCAACGGTGCGTGAAGTGCTGAGAAGCTATATCCGACAGGTGGATTCGCTGAACCAGGTGAATCTGGCATTGCGCGACGAGAATTCACAGATCAGAAGCGAACTGGAGGAGACCAACCGTACGGCTCAGGTTCTGCAAACGGAAAAGGCTTCGCTCAGCGAGAAGGTAGCCATTGCTGCCCAGCTGGATGCCACGAACATTGTGCTGACACCACTGAACAAGCGTAACAAGGCAGCCAAGAAGATGAAGGACTGCAAGCAGATCCAAGTGAGTTTCAACATTGCCCGCAACGTGACGGCAACCAATGGCACACGTACCGTCTATGTACGCATTCAGACTCCTAACGGCACAGTGCTGAACGGTGGTGGAACCTTTGCCTACGAGAACCGACAGCTGGAGTATTCCATGCGTAAATCCATTGAATATACAGGTGAGGAAACACAGGTCACGACGTTCTGGAATGTCAATGAGTTCCTGGATGGCGGTGACTACCGTGTGAGCATTTTCGTAGATGGCAATATGATTGGTTCGAGAACCTTTAGCGTCAAATAAAAAAGTAAGATGAACAGAGTCTTAGGAATACTTTTGCTTGTTAGTGCTTCCTTGCCCGTATGTGCTCAGCGGGTGCTGAGCCTTGACAGTTGCAGGGCACTGGCATTGCGCAACAACAAGCAATTGGGCGTTTCCAAGCTGAAACAAGAGGTGGCTTCCAATGTCAGGAAGTCGGCACGTACGAAGTACCTGCCTCATGTGTCAGCCCTTGGTACTTACCAGTACACCAGTGAGGAAATATCCCTTCTGAGCGATGACCAGAAATCGAGCCTCCAGAACTTAGGCACCAACACCGTTTCATCCATTCAGGGTTCCATGTCCGATCTGGCTCCCAGTCTGTCGCAGTTGTCTGGCATACTTTCCACACTGGGCATACCTGCCGGTACGTTCCAGCAGCTTGGCACTGGTGTGGCCGGTCTGCTGAACAGCGAAGGTCAGAAGATTGTGGATGCCTTCCACACTGATACTCGTAACCTATGGGCTGGTGCGGTGGTTGTTACGCAGCCCGTGTTCATGGGCGGTGCCATTGTGGCCATGAACAAGCTGGCTGACTTGGGAGAGCAGATGGCTGCCAACTCGACCGAAGCCAGCCGACAGACGGTTCTCTATGCCACCGATCAGGCATATTGGCAGGTGGTGTCGTTGAACCATAAGAAGCGGTTGGCCGAGAGTTACCTGAATCTGGTGAAGAAACTGGACGGCGACGTGCAGAAGATGATTGAGGAGGGCGTGGCCACCCGGAGCGAAGGACTGAGCGTGAGCGTGAAGGTGAGTGAGGCCGAGATGGCCGTGCAGAAGGTCAACGACGGACTGGCACTCTCCAAGATGCTGCTTTGTCAGATGATGGGACTGCCCATCAAGGAAGATATTACATTGGCCGACGAAGAGAACCTCACCTCTGGCCTCTCCCCTTGGAGAGGGTCCAGTTTCGAGGCTCGTCCTGAACTGAAGATGCTTGACACTGGTGTGGAGATGAGCCGTCAGGCCACACGCATCATGAAGGCCGGTGCCTTGCCGCAGGTGGCCTTGATGGGTGGCTATGCCGTGAGCAATCCCAGTTTGGTGAACGGCTTTGAGAAGAAGTTCCACGGTTTCTGGAATGTGGGCGTGTTGGTGCGTGTTCCCATTTGGAACTGGGGTGACGTAATGTATAAGGTACGCGCGTCGAAAGGTGCCACTGCCATTGTTTCGCTGGAACGTGATGAGGCCCGTGAGAAGATTGAACTGCAGGTGAACCAGTCGACGTTCAAGGTCGATGAGGCCCACAAGCACCTGACTATGGCCGAGGCAGGTATCAAACGGGCCGACGAGAATCTGCGCACGGCCAATCTCGGTTTTCAGGAGGGCGTCATCTCGCCTACAGTTGTGATGGAGGCCCAGACGGCATGGTTGCAGGCACAGTCGCAGAAGATTGATGCCGAGATTGACGTGCGGCTCAGTCAGGTTGACCTACAGAAAGCACTGGGTGTGCTGGCTCCCTAAGCGATGGTAGTGGGAGTTTGAACAGACAACGATAGAAAATAAACGCAAAACAGAATATATTATGAATCAGGCAAAAGTACAGCATAACAACATCCTGTTGGCCATTCTTGGTTTTTTAGTAGTGGTGATCATTGTGGCCGTCATTGGCTTCTTCACATTAGGCCGTGATCCTGAACTGATTCAGGGACAGGTCGAAGTGAGTGAATATCGTGTGTCGAGTAAGGTGCCGGGCCGCATCCTTGAAATCCGTGTGAAGGAAGGCGACTATGTGAAGGCGGGCGACACACTGGCCATTCTCGATGCACCCGAGGTGCGTGCAAAGATGGCACAGGCTCAGGGAGCCGAGGACGGCGCTTCTGCCCTTGAGCAGATGGCCCGCAACGGTGCCCGAAAGGAGCAGATACAAGGTGCCTTCCAACTTTTACAGAAGGCCAAGGCTGGTCTTGAGATAGCCGAGAAATCGTATAACCGCGTGCAGCGACTCTTCGACGAGGGCGTGATGAGTGCCCAGAAACGCGATGAGGCTTTCGCCAACTACAAGGCAATGGAGGCCACCTATGCTGCTGCCAAGAGCCAGTACGACATGGCTGTGAACGGAGCCCGCCAGGAAGAGAAGTTGGCAGCCCAGGCCCAGGTAAACCGTGCCAAGGGTGCCGTGCAGGAAGTTCGGAGCTATATCAGCGAAACCGTGCAGCTGGCACAGATGGACGGCGAGGTGAGCAGCATCTATCCCAAGGTGGGCGAGCTTGTGGGAACGGGCAGCCCCATCATGACCATTTCGATGATGCAGGACCTGTGGGGCACCTTCAATGTGCGTGAAGACCAGTTGAATGGCATGCAGGTGGGAACCGAACTGACCGCTTTTGTACCGGCCTTCAATAAGGAAATGAAGATGAAAGTCTACCACATGAAAGATCAGGGTTCGTATGCCGTGTGGAAAGCCACGAAGGCCAATGGCCAGTATGACCTGAAGACTTTTGAGGTGAAGGCCCGTCCCATTGAGAAGTTTGAGGGTCTGCGTCCGGGCATGTCGCTCATTGTAAAATAGAGACCTTCAATGAGTAGCGAGAACTCATTCTTTGGCATCGTCCTGCGGGAACTGCTGATTCTCAGAAGGAATCACATCTACCGCTTCAGCATGGTTGTCTTTCCGCTGCTGGTGATGTTTTTCTTCACTTCGCTGATGGACGATGGCCTGCCCGTGAATCTGCCCATAGCCGTGGTAGACCAGGACAATACCTCGACCACACGGGCCCTGACGCGCCGTCTCGATGCCTTGCAGTCAACCCGTGTGGTAGCCCATTATCCTACTTTGGGTGAGGCACGTCATGCCATGCAGCGGAATGAGATCTACGGATTCATTTATTTCCCCAAGAACACTACCGATGACCTGCTGGCCAGCCGTCAGCCTAAGATGTCGTTCTATTACACCTACACTTCGCTCACGGCAGGCTCTCTGGTGATGAAAGACCTGAAGACCATTTCCACCCTGGGTTCTGCCGCCGTAGGACAGGCTACTTTGCAGGCCAAAGGAGCCACCAATAAACAGATTGAAACCCTGCTACAACCCATCCGCATTGACCTGCACCAGATTGCGAATCCCTGGGGCAGCTATAACTCTTATCTCACCACCGCCTTCGTACCGGGGCTCTACATGCTTTTCATCTTTCTCATCTCTGCCTATTCGCTTGGCAACGAGATGAAGTTCGGCACTTCGAAGCAATGGGTCGAGATGGCCGGAGGCAGCATCCTGAAGGCACTCTTAGGCAAGTTCCTGCCGCAGACGCTTATCTGGCTGGCCGTGGTGTTCATCTATCAGTGGTACGTATTCTTCCATCTGGGCTTCCCCCATCTGGGCAGTCCGTGGATGCTGCTCCTGCTGGCACTCGTCCAAGTGCTGGCTGCTCAAGGGTTCGGCATCTTCGCCTTTGGCTTGATGCCCTCGTTGCGCATGTCGATGAGTGTCTGTTCGCTGTGGGCTGTGCTCAGTCTCTCTATGGCAGGCTCGGCCTTTCCGGTCATGGGCATGGACGGCCCGTTGCAGTCACTTTCCTGGCTGTTCCCCTTGCGCCATTACTTCATGATTTATCAAATCTGTGTGTTCAACGGCTATCCCCTTGTTGAAGCCTGGTTCCATTTTGCCGCACTCGTGGCTTTCATGCTGCTGCCGTGGTTTGTCATGGGGAAGATAAAGAATGCAATGCTTACCTATGTCTATATTCCGTAACGCATACGAAGTCCTTTCCGATGCCTGCTATATCTGGAGAGAAGAACTGAAGCAGGTGTTCAGAGATGAAGGAGTACTCATCTTCTTCATTCTCGTGCCGCTGGCCTATCCGCTTCTCTATTCCTGGATATACAATAACGAGACGGTGCGTGAGGTTCCTGTCTGTGTGGTCGACGATAGCCACAGCAGCCTGTCGCGAAAGTTCATTCAGCGTTGCGACGCCTCGCCCGATGTCCGCATACTCTCTTATGCCCAGGATCTTGATGAGGCTCGTTCGCTTGTTTCCCGACAGGTGGTGAAGGGCATTTATTTCATTCCCAGCGACTTTGAGACCAACATCTGCCGCATGGAGCCTGCCACCATCAGCGTCTATTGCGACATGAGTCTCATGCTGGCCTACAAGGCCGTGTTCCAGACGGCCCAGGTGGTGTCCATGCAGATGGGTTCGGAGATTACATCAAAGCTGGGCGGCCACTATACAGCCCGCGATGCAGCCATCTCGGCCCGTCCGCTCGACTATGAGGAAGTGGCTCTGTTCAACCCCTCCGGCGGCTACGGCTCGTCGGTGTTGCCCGCTGTGCTGATGCTCATCCTGCAACAGACGCTGGCGCTGGGCATAGGACTTTCGGCAGGAACCGCCCGTGAGCGGAATCGCTACGGGCAACTTATCCCCGTGAACCGTCACTACCACCATACCCTGCCCATTGTGTGGGGCAAGGCGTTGTGCTATCTGATGATCTACGCTGTCATGGGTGCTTGGCTGACGTGCGCCGTGCCGCGACTGTTCCATTTCCCCCAGTTGGCCACATGGACTACGCTCTTTGCCCTGATGCTGCCCTATACGCTGGCCTGCATCTTCTTCGGAATGGTCGTCTCTTGTATGGTGAAATACCGTGAGAACGTCATGTTGCTCATGGTGTTCATCTCCGTTCCACTGCTGTTCATGACTGGTGTGAGCTGGCCGCAGGCCAGCATCCCCGGTATGTGGCAGGGAGTCAGCTGGCTCTTCCCCAGCACCTTTGGCGTTCGGGCCTATATACGGCTCAACACCATGGGAGCCACACTCTCCGACGTAGCCTTTGAGTATCACATCCTGTGGCTTCACGTGCTGGTCTATTTCCTGCTGGCCTGTGCCGTCTACCGCTTTCAGATCTATAGGGCCCGTCAGGACGTGCGCCATCGGCTGGCCGCCATCAAGGCCCGGCGGTCTGTTATTGCGGCAGATAGAGGCGGCAAACCTTCAGGGCCTCAGGAGTGAGGTAGGGCTGAAGGCGGTCGTAAGGCAGCGTGAACGAGGGCATGCCGGCAGCATAGCTGGCAATCTCGTACTGCTGATAGGTGAACACCATTCCTTCTTTTGTGGGAAAGGGTTGCAGGACGGGCAGCGGAATCTGGCGGCCTTCTATCTGCAACACATCAAAGAGGTCTTCCTCACTCATCGTCATCTCATTGTCTGAAAAATAGCTCAGCAGACCCTCAGTGAGCAGGGGCTGCAGGGCTTCTGTGCAGGTGGAGTCAAGCATGTGCTCCAACAGCTTGCCCGTTTCCTTGTCGAAGGTGAGGCAGCCGTCGCCCGACACACCGCCGTGGGCACCGCCCAGATAGATGTAGTCCTGCGACTGGAACACTAGGTAGGTGGTGGTGTCGGCAATCAACTTTAGGCTGTACTCATACTCCCACTGCGGTATCTCGGCAATGCGTTCGGCTTTCTCTTCCTCGCTCAGCTCCTCGGCTTCGCGTATGTACGCCTCCCTTTCGTCGGCATCGCTTTTCGACAGACTGTCGAGCAGTGCCATCGTCCTTTTGAAGTAGTAGTCTGCCATCGCCTTGCTGTCGTCGGCATCGCCGCTGAAGAGCGGGAAGAACTGTTCGCCTTCGGGCGAGGCCACATGGGTGAGACGCTCCCCCATCGTAGCCACCAACTGCTGGCGGATGGCTTGCGCCACGTCACTGTTGGCTACGGGCAACTGCACCTCGATGGTAAGGTTGCTCACGTAGTGGGTGGAGTCCGTCAGCGTAATGGTCTCTGTCTGGAACGATGTGTCTTCTTTCTTGTTGCATGCGGTAGCGAGTACCAGCATCATCAGGGTCGTCAGGGCCACTGAGAGAACATGGTTTTTCTTCATTTTCCTTACAATTTTGGTTATAGCTTGTGCAAAAGTACAAAACATCTGCCAATCAGCCAAATGCTTTGACAGATAAATACGCTGATGCACAAAAAACAATGATGAAGCGTACTATTCATTGTATTCAGGCTGTATACACTTTGTATTTGCCTTGAATACAATTGTATACAGCCTGAATACAAAGTGCCTGGGGCACCACGTTTTGGGCTGTTAGGTCATGAATCACTTAGAAAAATGCTATTATTCTGATGAATCTGTCGTTTATTTCAGATTTTTTTTGTTACTTTGCCTGCAAAAACAAAAAAGATATGAAGAAGTTTTTTCTAATGACGCTGTCCATCATGTTCTTTGGGACGGTTGGTAATGCTAAGGTTAATGGAACGGAGAACGAAGCAAAAACTCCCGACGGAGTAGTGGCCGTTGATTTAGGACTTAGTGTGAAGTGGGCTAACATGAATGTGGGTGCAAAGAAGGATACTGGCTTTGGCACGTATTTCGCCTGGGGTGAGACCAAGCCGAAGGAATACTACTCGTGGAACACCTATATCTGGAGCAAAGGAGACTCCCAGTTCCTGACCAAGTATTCACCCACCGACAAGAGGGTACAGCTGGTTCTCTCGGACGATGCTGCCAACGCCAATTGGGGCGGTGAATGGCGCATGCCCACTGCCGACGAGTTCGATGAATTGGTAGACCCGACAAAATGCACATGGGAGTGGACTACGAAGGATGGTGTCAACGGCTATAAGGTCACTGGTAAGAAGACAGGCAATTCCATCTTCCTGCCTATCACCGGCATCCGCTGCTATTCGGAAGTCTACTTCCGTGGCATCAATGGCATTTACTGGACATCGACTCTCTACATGGCCAATCCCAATAAAGCCTGGTGTCTGGAATTCGATTTCTCTGACAAGAAAGTCTATTACGGCAACCTTTCCAGCAATCGTTTCAGTGGTCGCTGCATCCGTGCAGTACAGTAGCATTAGGCTGGTTTTTGTAATTATATGTTCAAATTCGTACAATAATGTACAAATAATTTGGCTATTTCGGAAAAAAGCCGTACCTTTGCAAAATAGAACAATTCTATGGCTTGTAGATCATTCAAACAATATTAAATAGTATCAAAATGAATATGGTGTTGTTAATCGCAATTGTGCTGGTTGTTGGTTTTCTGTTAATTTTATTTAGTGTACGCCGACACTATGTAAAGCTGCTGCGTAGAGCCGTGAAACGCGCTCAGAAAAGCGAGCAGTTGAAGTCGGCCTTTATTGACAACGTCAGCCACACATTGCGCACGCCGTTGAATGCCATCTTGGGCTACAGCAACATGATCCTGGACGAAAATGATAAAGCCATGCAGCCTGCTGTGGTAAAGGAGATGGCCAACAATATCAAAATCGACAGCCAGGAGTTAATCGGTTTTGTCGAACAGCTTTTCGAAATGTCTAAATTCGAAGGCATCACGCCCAGCTTCACTTTCATCGAGGTCAACCTCACCGAACTCATGGCATCTTATCGTCGTGAGGCTTTGGTTATTGTCAAACCCGATGTTTCAGTACACGTCAGGACCGACCTCTCGCCACATTGCAAGGCCATGCTTGACACGAACCTCATGCATCAGCTCATGATGCATCTGCTGACACACGCTTCAAGGCACACCTCGCAGGGCAACATTGTCATTCAGTATGGTTACGAGCGCAAGGGCCTCAAGGTCAATATCACCCATTCGGGCAACGGCAAGGCCGAACTGATTGGTGCCGACATCTACTCGTTCCTCCAGAAGGAAGATGCCCTGAAGCATGTCAACGAGTCTTCAATCTTCGGGCTCTCCATCTGTAAGGCCATCGTGGAAATGCTTGGCGGCGAGTTCTATATTGATACGGAATATGAACGTAAGACCGTAGCCTCCTTCTGGTTCCCCTGCAAAATGCGGGATAAGCACTTAGGCATGTAGTCCAAGTCCCGTATAAAGAACACAAATGCTGAACTGAACATCGTCATTTTTAAACAATGAAGAAATCAATTATTACATTGCTGCTGGTCTCTTTGGCAATGGCAGCAACAGCGCAGACGGAAAACCCACGCGGCATCTACAAGATGATGACGCTTACGGGAAAAGTGGGCGAGGTGAAAGCCCCCTATGAGCAATACAAGGTATGCACTGACAGCGTCACGCTGATGGTTTCATTTCAGAATGCCTTTTTCAGCATCGGCAACAACGACCACAGGGTTTTCAATTATACTGGCGACCAGCCGAAGGACGTGAACGACAAAAGCACGCTCATCTATGACAGCAATGCCGAGCACTTCTCCATGAAGTGGTGGAGCCAGTACCCCAACCATTTGTATTTCCCCAATAACGACTGGTGTATCGAGAAATATGAGTCGGGACAATACACTGAGCTTGGCCGCATAGCTTTCGATGCCCTGACGGGTAAAGCCGAAGTAGACCCGCGCAATACACTGTCCGGCACGTGGCGCATCATTGGCTACGTAGACGAACTGCGTGATGTCAAGAAAGCACTGCCGAAGCTGCATGAAGAATACCGCACAAGCAAATACTTCAACAGTTTCATGGTGTTATCTCCTAAAAACGCTGTACTTATTACTTCAGGACGCGGTGGCGGTGTTGACAAAGTGGAATATGACGGCAAGAAGGCATACAAGATGGGCAACAAGACCTATCGAGTCAAATGGCTTACGAAAGACCGTATTGCCGTAGAAGAGCACATTGACTACCGCATAGACTGGCAGATTCTGGAGCGCGTCACCGATGGCCAGACACCACTGAGTCGCATCGCCAGCCAGAATCTGCGATAATAGCTTAGACTATCAGACAATACTTCCTGAAAGCAGACTCTCATAAAGTTCAAGATACTTCTGAGCTATTATTGTTGGTGAAAAACGATTAATCATGTCTTGTCGGATGGCTGTAGGGTCATAGCTGCGGCTCATCAGTTTCATGATGCCCTCATGCAGAGCTTCTACGGTAAAGTCGCTGCACACTACGCCATTGAGCTCGTTAATCAGTTCTAGGGTGCCGCTGACAGGAAACGCCACCACTGGAAGACCACAGGCCATAGCCTGCATGGGCGTCAGTGCGAAAGCCTCCTGCATCGATGGGAGCGCAAAGAAATCGGCGGCAGAAAACAGCTCGCACAAGTCCTCTGTCGAAGCTTTGAAACCCATTTCAATGACGTTAGGCCACGAGCGGTGGTGGATGTTTTTGCCTGCGGCAATAATCTTGATCTGTGGGTTGCCAATACGCCTCACTACTTCTGACAGCTTGTCAAGTCCCTTCCGCTCTTCAGACATATAGGTGGCAGCAAAGGCTATCAGCGTGTCGTCCTTGCTGAGTCCCAACCGCCGGCGGGCCTCGGCCTTTGGTATGGGGCGGTATTTCGTGGTGTCTACAGCATTGGTGATGACGCGTACATCGCCTCCCTTGAGCAATTCATGCCCCTTGAACTTTTCTTCAAAATATTCCGATAGCATAACGATGCCTTGATTCTTTGCCTGAGACAACGCCTTACGCTTTAATTCTGCATAATATTGCTCCAGCGGATGCTCACGCTGTAGATGATCTTCGTAGTAGGCCAAACCATAGAAGAAATTCTCGTCGTGCAGAGTCCACACAATTGGTTTACTGCCTATTTTACTGAAAAAAGAAGGAAAATCAATGTAGTTGGTAACGAGATGGAGGTGTACCACGTCGGCCCACTTCACCCAGCGACTGTGCATCAGGTTGACTGCCGACGTAGGAATACCGCCGCCCAGGGAACGGGCCTTGTTGCGCTTGGTAACTTTCAGCCCATAGCGCATCAACAGTCCTGAGGGCATCTTTGCCAGTCGCCAACGCCAATAGCCATAGCGTTCTATATCGTCGTTCTGGGTGTACTTGTTGAGCACCAGCATGTGACATTCATGCCCTAATGCCTTTAACGCGTGCATCAGCCCAATGCACACCTGACCAATGCCTCCTATATCATCTTTTGTTACAAATAATATCTTCATTCTATCAACATTTTTTATAAAATACATATGGGAATTGCGTACAAGAGTAAATCATCGGGAAAAAGAATCCCCTCAGCCATCCTCTCAGACCATCTGTTGGTTTGTTGAAATATATTTTGCTGCGGTGCTTTTGGCACAGACGACATAGACTGAGTATCGACAGCAAATCGCTTTTAAGCAGCAGGCTGCAGAAACGGTGTATGAGCGGAAAACGTCCGTCAGCGGTGACTTGTTGCAGATGGGTATAGATTGCGCGCCGGTTGTCATCACTCAGCCATTTACGATATGCTTTTAGCCCATACAGATAGGGATATAATAAAGAATGATTACGAATGCCTTCATATCTTGTTTCTAAAATTTGTGACACTTCTTCAGAATGAAGGCGATGCCATACCGTTGGTTCCTCAATTAGACAGAGACCATTGCCCAATGATGCGTGCAAGCTTAAACTCCAGTCGTACCACATGTGGTCTTGCCAATTGGCTGGGTTCTGCACAAAATCGCGACGGCATAGCATGGTGTGGCCGCATACGTTGCTGAAAAACAGAAGCCGCTCGATGTTGTAGGGATAATTGTTTATTATAATCTTACCCGGTTCGTCTCCATAAGCATGTGCCGAAGCGCAAATGTCGCGGTTGCCGATAGCCGCCAACTGACGCTCCAATTTATCTTTGTACCATACGTCGTCCTGGTCGGAGATGGCTACAAAATCGCCTGTAGCCCGCATAGCAGCGGTCTTGAAATTCTGATTCAGCCCCATATTGCGCTGGTTTTCGAAAACCTTCACCACTGGGTATCGTTTGGCATAATCCTTGGCTATAGCCACCGTATGATCTGTAGAACAGTCATCTTGAATGATTAGCTCTGATATTGGATATGTCTGGTTGAGAATCGAGTCTATCTGCTCTCTTATATACTTTTCGCCGTTGTAAGTGGCCATAACCACTGATATGGTCTGCATTTTATTCATCTTCTGACTTTCAATTAATCAATCCCATTTTCTTTCCTTTGCTTATTATAATTTTCCATTCTTAGCCATTGATATGCCCTAAGATGTGGGAGAAATAATCCTCTCACCATACCCTTTATCCCGCGTACAGGGGGTGTCGGATAAGTCTCATTGCGATGCTTCATACAAAGTAGGCACAAGCGCAGCAAAGATAAGATGTCATGCCTTAATATCAATCGGCACATGCGATTTACCGTTTTGTGCGGAGTATCGAGAGTCTTGTTGTAAATGTATGAGTATAATTGGTGATGTGGAGGGTAACTCTGCCAGCGGCGGTAGGCTCCCCATCCATACACGTACGACTGCCACGTAACGGCTGGCAACGGGATATATGTTGCTGAATTTGGCAATCTTCTGTGGAAATTCAGAGGCTCATCAACCTTTACCACACTACCACTGACAAGAGCATGTAAAAAAAGGCTCCAGTCATAATAAACATAACCGAGCCAATGGGCAGGATTCTGCACAAAGTCACGACGGCAGAGCATGGTGTGCCCCGATACTTGATTGCGCCAGATAATGGTCTCAAACGTATAACGGCGGTCAGGCGATGGTGTACTATTCTCAAAGGTCTCACCATCGAGGGTGTTGGAGAAGCAGATGTCAGCATTGCCGATGGCAGCTACCTGTCGTTCCAGCTTTTGTGGAAACCAGATGTCGTCTTGGTCGGAGAAAGCCACGAAGTCGCCAGTGGCATGCATGGCGGCAAGGCGGAAGTTTTCATTATACCCCACATTCTGCTTATTGACAAAGAGCTTGATGAAGGGGTATTTCTCCATATATTGTCTGACGATGTCTGTTGTGCCATCAGTCGAGCAGTCATCTTGTATGATTATTTCATAGACAGGATAACTCTGGGCAAGGATGGAGTCGAGCTGTTCACACAGATAATTCTCGCCGTTATAGGTCGCCATTACAACTGATACGGTTTTCATTTCCATTTTCTCATTAAGTAATTGATTGACTCTAAGAAAATTTTCGACTTAAATAGCCACAGGGTCAGGCAGTAGCCAGTCGCCATAACCGCAATCTTTACTGCTAAGCGTGCATAAATGCTACTTACAGGAGATGCAATCATATTAGTTGCTGCTATCAGAGCCAGCGAAAGCAGCAGGTAAGGCGACAAGTCGTTTACCAGGTTAGTGACAGTGAGCCCCGTCTCTCGCCTTACGAACCAAAACCACAGCCCAGCAGCGCCAATATGAAAAATGACATATGCCACTACCAAGGCACCAATGCCATAAGATGCCACAGCTATCATACTTGCCAGCATCAGCACGAATAACACCATGCTGCCCCACATATATATATCAGAACGTCCACGACTGATAAGCATATTGATAAACACATCGGAAATGGGCAGAAAAGCACCAGCCACGCAGAGCCAGCGAAGCAATTCGGCTGCGTCAGTCCAGCGCTCGGTAAGCAATATGACAATCAGTTCATGCGAAATCAGCCCCAAACTGAACATTGCCGGAAAAACGACGAATGCAGTAAAGCGCAGCAGTTTGCGCAGTACACGAAGTTGGCGTGCGCGGTCGTCGGCTGTACGTACAAAAACGGGCTGACCGGTACTGTTGATCATTGAGCTGATGACTGACCACCCCATAAAGCACCATTTGTCGGCTTGTGTATAATTGCCCACGTCGGCAGGCGTATACATCTTTCCCAAAATGATGGGGAAGATGTTTGCCTTCGCTATGTTCACAAGGGTTGTAATCACCAGCCTACTGCCAAAGCCGAACATCTCCCTGACAGGTCTGAAACTGATATTCATCGACGGACGAAACCGCGCTACTGCGACACATGCCCCAGTGGATAACAGGTTGTAAAGGATGCTCTGAGTGGCTATGCCCCAATAGGAAAAACCATTGGCGGCCATGACAATACCGGCAACACTTGACAAAACAAGCGCAGAAATTGAAATGACGGCACCTTCCCGTATCATCATGTTACGGAACATATAGGCGCGAGAAGATATGCCAAAGCTGGTGATGAGAAATCCGAGGAATACATAACGGGCTAGCACTGTCAGTTCGTCGATTCCGTAAAAACTGGCAATAAGCGGAGCAGAAACAAACAACAGGCTGTAAAGCGCCAGGCCGGTAAGTACTGAGAACCAGAACACGGAGTTATAGTCGGCATCACTGACATTCTCACGACGGTTCAAGGCGTTGATGAAGCCTCCTTCTTGCAAGGTGCCTGCTATCCCCGAGAATATGGCCAACATACCCACCATACCGTAATCCGACTGGGTGAGCAAACGGGCAAAAACAATTCCGAACAGAAGATTTAATGTCTTCTGAATTCCGCCAGAAAGTCCGCTCCAGAACAGTCCCCGCGCCGTTTTTTCCTTCAGCGTTTCCATCTATATATCTAATGAATGCATGCAAAGGTATAGGAAAAGAATAACCATTTTGCAGATTTAACATATTTTATAGCGGGGGGGGTAAAAAAGTTGTATATTTGCACAGAATTTAACGATTTGGGTAAAAATTACACACAAAAAAACAATTAAAACGATGCAAAAATGCGCGTCACTCCATACGTTCAACACTGGCGAGACAGCAGAGAGCCTGCGCCGTGACTACAACCCAGACGGTTCTGTGCTCAGGCGTGCCCAGTTGAGATTGCTTGACATGGCTATCTACCTGCAACAGACGGCAAAGCAAATAGGCGTGCCCTGTCGCATTGATGGCGGCAATGTGCTTGGTGCATTGCGTCACGGAGGCTTTATTCCCTGGGATGACGATATGGACTTCGTGGTTGAATACAAGGATTTCCATCGACTGTGCAACTATCTGAAACAACACCCACATTCGCAGTATGTGCTGCAGGATCATGATACCGACCCTCACTACTACAAGGAATGGGCAGTGCTCAGGGACTTGGGTACTGCTACAGCGAGTCGGTATGACTTAGATAACGGTGAACGCCGCATGCACGATGCACAACGCTACAACGGACTACACGTCGATATATTTCCTTACGAAGCCGACATGATTCCCTGGCTGCAACGACTGGCTGGAAAACTGTCGGTAAACGTCAATCTGAAACTGGCTGGCCGCTATCCGTTGTTGGCTGAGGCTGCCTACCGATTGCTACACTACGTCATATTCCCGCTGTTCAGACTCATTGGACGGCTGTTTGGCGACCACGACCTTTATATTCACTCCTATGGGGCTTGGTTCTATGAGCAGAATCCCCGTCGGGCTATGGTTCCTCACAAGGAAATCATGTTCGAGGGGCATCTGTTTGAAGGCCCCGCCGACCCAGATGAAATCTGCCGCATTGCCTACGGTGACTATATGCAGTTGCCGCCTCGCGACAAGCGCGACCGCCACAAGTTAGACATCGAATTCCTTGACTGAAATAGAAGAAAGAATTGAAATGAAGAACATTGCCTTGATACTTGCCGGAGGTAAGGGGGTGCGCATGCACAACCTCTCGCTCCCCAAGCAGTTCCTTGAAATCAATGGTAAGCCTGTAGTGATACATACGTTGGAGGTCTTCAATAATCATTCACGGGTGGATGCCATGATCGTGGCTTGCCTTGACGGGTGGATACCGTTTCTCAAGGAAAGCATCCTGCGCTTTGGCATCAGTAAAGTGGTAGACATTGTCCCCGGTGGCAACACGGGGCAGGATTCCATATATCGTGCGCTCTGTGCGGCAAGGGAGCATGTAGGCCATGAGGATGCCATCGTGCTGGTTCACGATGCTGTGCGACCGCTGATAACTCAGCAGACCATCAGTGAAAACATTGACTTGGCAGAGCGATACGGCAACTGCGTGACCTGTAGTCTAGTTTTGGAAACACTCGTAATAATGAAAAACGATGGTACGATGAACTTCCCCAACCGCAGCGACGCAATGCTGGCACGCGCTCCCCAGACTTTCCGACTGAGTGAACTGCTGAGTGCCCACGAGCGGGCATTGGCTAATGGCAGGCACGACTTCCCAGACTCCTGCACGCTGATGGGCTATTACGGCTACGACATAACAACGCTCGTGGATTCCGATGAGAACATCAAGATAACCACACCGACAGATCTGCTGGTGGCGAGGAACATATTGCTTACAAGAGGTGAGGAACTATCTGACGAAGGATGAACAAGATCTTAGCCGAGGACATAAGGCTGCTGGCTGGACAATATGGCGGTGTTAGTGAACTACGTGGAAAGACTGTCATGATAACCGGCGCAACAGGACTGATTGGTTCCTGCCTGGTGCGTTTCCTGCTGCTGCTTAACAGCGAATATGATGCAGGCATACGTGTCATTGCCGTGGTGAGAAACGAGGCAAAGGCCATCAGCATGTTTGGGCCGTCTGACAATACGCTACGCTATTACGTTCACGATTTCATGGACGTTTCCTGTTTCCAACCAAATGTCAGTGCCGACTACATCGTACACCTGGCAGCTCCTACGGCTTCGCGCTTCTTTGCCGACCATCCTGCCGCAACCATGCTCACCGTTGTTGGCGGCACAAGGGCGATGCTCGACTATGCCAGACGTTGTCGGGCCAAGGCTGTGGTGTTTGCCTCGTCGTTAGAGGTCTATGGTACGGTCGTCGACGACAGCTGCCCCCTGACGGAATCCATGCTGGGCTACGTAGACACTGCCAACCCGCGCAGCAGCTACCCAGTGGCAAAGCGTGCCGCCGAGGCTCTCTGTCATGCATACGCTCATGAATATGGTGTGCCAGTTCGCATAGCGCGCCTTGCCCAGACCTTCGGTGCAGGCATAGCCGACGACGACAACCGTGTGTTTGCCCAGTTTGCGCGTGCAGTGGTCACTGGCAGCGACATCACATTGCACACCAATGGCACGCTGCGCCGGTGCTATTGTTACACCACCGATGCGGTCGATGCCATCTTGTGCTTGTTGATAAAAGGCAGCGACGGCGAGGTCTATAATGTGGCAAACGAGAACACCTACACCTCCATTATGGAAATGGCGCAGATGCTGTGCGACTCGTTCATGCCTGGCAAGCACCCTGTAGTGGTATTGCGTCAGGACATGGGCTACTCGCCTGCCACCAAACTGCGGCTCAATGCCGCCAAGCTACGCTCGTTGGGCTGGAAGCCGCGCTATGACTTGCCAGAAATGTTTGCCCGCCTCATTGCGTCAATGAGAGTTAATCTCACGTATGGTGAACCTTAATGACCTTAATGACAAATGACCACTTTGACACCTCAACGTTGTCATGATTGTCATTAAGGTCATTTGTCATTAAGGATCTCGGAAACGTTGTCATTTGCTCACTATAATAAATATATATATTTATTATAGTGGATGATTTTGACAATCCGTTTTCCTTAATGACCTTAATGACAAATGACAATCGTGACAATGTCGTTGCCCGGCATGCTGCGGAAAATGCATCGAAAGGTGGGGTGGTTTGGGGCACGGGCCGCTTGGATGCATCGGCGTGCGATGCAGAAGGCGAAGGCACCGTATTCATTGAGTTCATGCTTGACTGTCTGCTCGATGCGATGGTGAGCTACGAACCGCAGGAAGAAGATACAAACAACGAACTGCATGATAAACTGCATGATAAACTGCACGATAAATTCCCTGACCTTTCTGAAAAGGCCCTCGATATATTTGAGATTCTTAAAGATCATCCCGGACTTAATGCTGCAGAAATTGGCGAAAAGGTGGGAATATCTGAACGCCAAGTAAAGACCCACATTAATGCACTGAAGGCTAAAGGTCTCATCGTAAGAGTGGGAAGCAACAAAACGGGGTATTGGAAGGTTACGTTTGAAAATTAAATAAAGCGATATGGACAACAACGACTTGAAAGAACGGGACTTTGAAGCCTACATCGAACATTGGCTAACCACGGAAGGTGGCTATACAAAGGGCGACCAGAGTACCATTGTAATTGCTACAGGTGATGAAGGAACAAAAACGCTTCTGACAGCAGACAACTTTCTGGCAAACATCACTGACCCATGATTCGTGTCCCTTTAGTACTATCACGGGGGAATCATGGGAATTTTTAAAAAAAAGAACCGCTAAGTTGTTGACTGCCAACCTCTTAGCGATTCTTGCTGTCGGGATTACTGGACTCGAACCAGCGACCTCGCGCCCCCCAGACGTGTGCGCTACCAACTGCGCTAAATCCCGATCCTTGCTTGCGGGGGGTGTCCCCTGCATTTGCGGATGCAAAGGTACGATGTTTTTGCGAAATGACCAAATTTTTTCGTAAGTTTTTTTGTTATGAGGCAAAAATATGCTATCTTTGCGGTCGAAATGGTGGGAATAGACGTTCCTTTGCCATCAAATAAGAACAAAAACTTAACGATTTGCAATGACAACATATACCATAACGTCGCCCCAAAGGCTTGACGTAACGGTGAAGCTGCCTGCTTCGAAAAGCATCTCGAACAGGGCGCTGATTATCCATGCGCTGTCAGGAAACAGCGAGATGCCACGCAACCTGAGCGACTGCGACGATACCGAGGTGCTGGTGCAGGCTTTCCGCGACATGCCCGACGTGATTGACATCAAGGCTGCTGGTACGGCCATGCGTTTCATGACGGCCTTTCTGGCTGCAACGCCCTGTGGCGAACATGTGCTGACGGGTACGGAGCGCATGAAGCACCGGCCCATCAAGGTGCTTGTCGACGCGCTACGCCAGTTGGGAGCATCAATAGAATATATGGACAATGACGGATTCCCGCCTCTGCGTGTCAGGGGACAGAAACTGGAAGGCGGTACACTTGAGATTGCGGGCAATGTCAGTTCGCAGTACATCTCAGCCCTCCTGATGGTGGGTCCGGCTCTTGAGAAAGGACTTGAACTGCATCTCACGGGCGATATTATCTCACGACCTTACATAGATCTGACACTCTGGACCATGCGCGAGTTTGGCGCTGATGCCGAGTGGACTTCGATAGACACGATTACGGTGAAGCCAAAGCCATACACCTCTCGCGCGTACCTTATAGAAAATGACTGGAGCGCGGCCAGCTACTGGTATGAGATGGTGGCACTGAGCGACCAGGAAGATGCTGCGGTTCGTCTGGAAGGGCTGATGGACGGCTCGAAGCAAGGCGACTCGTCGGTGCGCTACATCTTCAGCCTGCTGGGCGTGAAGACCATCTTCGAGTCGAAGGAACTGGGCGTTCCCACTACGGTGACGCTGCGCAAGAGCGGTCACCGTGTGCCCAGACTGGAGTATGACTTCCTGAACTCGCCTGATCTGGCTCAGACCTTTGTCGTGACCTGTGCGCTGCTGGGCGTGAAGTTCCGCTTCACGGGCCTGCAGACGCTGAAAATCAAAGAGACCGACCGCATAGAAGCGATGAAGCGCGAGATGCGGAGGTTGGGCTATGTGGTGCGCGACGTTGACGGTCAGGAACTGGTGTGGGACGGAGAACGCTGTGAGCCGGAGCCGGTGCCGGTAATCGACACATACGAAGACCATCGTATGGCCCTGTCGTTTGCCCCGGCATCTTTCATCCAGACGCTGTGCATCAATAATCCGCAGGTGGTCACAAAGTCCTATCCCCGTTTCTGGGACGACTTGCGGCAGGCAGGCTTCAACATTGTCTCTTACACTTGATTCTTGCATGAGTTTTGCGCTGATTTGCATTGGAATGCTGGTAGGCTTGGGAGTGGTCGCTGCCGTTGCCACGTGGCTGTCGGGCAGTGATGACGAACCGATTGTGACGGGTCATGACTGCGCTTCGTGTGCCAATGCCGACGACGGTTCCTGCAAGCTGGCCTGCCTGCTGGAAGAGAAAAAACGCCGTGAAGGCAATAATCAGGATGGTGACTCCGTTTAATCTATAACATGCGTAGAACAATATCAAAGATTATGCTGCTGACCATCATCGGCCTGATGATGGTGGGCTGTTCTACGCACAAAAACACGTCACGCAGCCGTTTCTGGCAGTCGTTCACGGCAAAATACAATACCTATCACAATGGTGCAATGGCCTTCAAGGACGGTACCGCGGAAAAGGAGAAGGGCAATAAGGACAACTATACCGAGATGCTGCCCCTCTACACCGTGGGCAACAAGCAGAGCCGCAGTTTGGGCAAGGGTAACTTCGACCGTGCCATTGAGAAGAGCGAGAAGGCCATCAAGCAGCATAGCATCAAGGTGAAGCCGGAGTGGAACAAGAGCCGCCGCAAGACCGACAAGGACAAGGAGTGGCTGGGACGCAAGGAGTACAACCCCTTCCTCTGGAAAGCCTGGCGACTGCTGGGCATGTCACAGTTCCAGAAAGGTGACTTCGATGAGGCTTTGGCCACCTTCTCCTACATGTCACGGCTCTATCAGACGCAGCCCATGCAACTAGGTATTGCCCGCTCGTGGCTGGCCCGCTGCTACATGGAGCTGGACTGGCTCTATGATGCAGAAGACGTGATTCGCAAGACGGGACGCGACTCCATCCACTACAAAGCCCAGAATGAGTGGGACTACACCTACGCCAACTACTACGTCAAGACCGGCGACTATGAGAAGGCCGTGCCCTATTTGCGCAAGGCCATCAAACATGAGCGCCGCAAGAGCCAAAGAGCCCGCATGTGGTATCTGTTGGCACAGATTGAGACGGAACTGGGTCACCGTCAGGAAGCCTATCGCGCCTACCAGAAGGTGGTGCGCCAGAATCCCCCCTACATTCTTGAGTTCAATGCGCGCATTGCCCAGACCGAGGTGATGGCCCAGAGCAATGCCAAACAGATGATTGGCAAGCTGAAGCGCATGGCCCGCAACGAAAACAACAAGGACTATCTGGACCAAGTCTACTATGCTATTGGCAACATCTATCTGGCTCAGGCCGACACCACGAAAGCCATTGCAGCCTATGAGACCGGCAACGAGAAAGCCACACGCAGCGGTATTGAGAAAGGTGTGCTGCTACTGAAACTGGGTGACTTGTACTGGGAAATGGAGAAATACAGCGACGCACAGCGATGCTACGGTGTGGCCATCGGACTGCTTGACAAAGACCGTCCCGACTATGAGGAACTGTCGAACCGCTCAAAGGTGCTCGACGAGCTGGTGCCCTACACTGATGCCGTCCATCTGCAGGACTCGCTCCAGGAACTGGCCAAGATGTCGGAGGAAGACCGCAACAAGGCCATTGATTTCGTGATTGAGGAGCTGAAGAAGAAGGAGAAGGAAGAGCGTGACAAGGCCCGTGAGGCCGAGGTGGAGGCTGCCTTGCAGAAACAGGAGGCTCAGGGCATGGGCAACCGCAACCAAACCAACCTGCCGCAGACACCGACGATGGCTGGCAATCAGCAGAGCGGAGAATGGTACTTCTATAACACAATGGCTGTAAACCAGGGTAAGCAGCAGTTCCAGAGACTGTGGGGCAAACGTGAGAACACCGACGACTGGCAGCGCAGCAACCGCACGGTAGTGCCACCCAATGCGGACATGACTTCGCCGGATGCCGACGAAGAAGTGACCGACTCGTTGGAAATGGCCGTCGACGGCGAACTGCCTGCTGACAGCCTGGCTGGTGGTGAGGAAAAAGCAGAGACCGACAGTGCTTCACTCGACCCCCACAACCGCGAGTATTATCTGGCACAGATACCGTTTACCGAAGAACAGGTAGAGGCTTCGAACCTGATTATCATGGACGGACTGTTCCATTCGGGTGTTATCTTCAAGGACAAACTGGACAATCTGCGGCTGTCTGAGAAGCAGCTGTTGCGCATCACCAACCAATATCCCACCTTCACCCAGATGGACGAAGTATGGTATCACCTCTTCCTGCTCTACTCCAGACTGGGTGACACCGAAACGGCCAATGCATGCCTGTCGCACATGCAGGCCGACTACCCCGAAAGCGAACTGACCATTCTGCTCAGCGACCCGAATTTCTTTGAGAATGCCCGTTTCGGTGCTCATATAGAAGACTCGATTTATGCCGCCACCTATGATGCCTTCAAGGACAGTCGCTATGATGAGATCAAGGTCAACGCCAAGCTCTCTGCTGAACGGTTCCCGCTGGGTGAGAACCGGCCTAAGTTCCTGTTCATTGAAGGTCTGAGCCGACTGAACGAAGGCGATGCTCCCGGCTGTGTGGAGCTGCTCAAACAGGTGGTGGAGAAATATCCGCAAAGCGAAGTGACCGAACTGGCCGGTATGATTATCAAGGGCGTGCAGGAAGGCCGTACCCTCTACGGCGGCAGCTTCGACCTGGACGACATCTGGTCACGTCGCGACTTCTCACTGCAACAGGACTCAACGTCGACCGATACGCTGTCGGCTGAGCGCAACACCAACTTCCTCTTCATTCTGGCCTACCAGCCCGACTCATTGGACTACCGGCCGGGCCGCACCCCGACAGAGAACGAGCACCAGCTGCTCTATGAAGTGGCACGATATAACTTCTCGAACTTCCCCGTGCGCAACTTCGACATCTCCATTGAGCGCCAGCAGGGCATTGATCGCATGACAATCAGCGGCTTCCTCAACTTTGACGAAGCCCTGCAGTATGCCCGACAGATCTTTGCCGACGAATCGATGAAGCCCTATCTGCGCCCATGCCGTAGTCTGGTCATCAGCCAGCACAACCTGTCGCTCATCGGCACACGCTACAGCTACCGTGACTACGACGAGTTCTATGAGCGCACCTTCCAGCCCCTGCAGATCAGCGAGGAAGAGCTGTTGCAGATTCCCGAGGCCATTGAGCATGAGAAGGAAAAGGAAGGCGAACCCGTACAGCCTGCCGACGATGATGAGTTCGGACCCGTGCAACGTCAGCGCACCAACAACGTGGACGATTTCGACGAGGACTTTTTCTAACTAACTAAAATACCGACGATAATGACTAACGGACAATTGCTTTGGGTAGACGACGAGATGGAGCTGCTGAAGGCACACATCTTGTTTCTGGAGAAAAAAGGCTATGAAGTCACAACGGCCTCTAACGGCACCGATGCCATTGACCTCTGTAGCGAACGCTCGTTTGACCTGGTGCTGCTCGACGAGCAGATGCCGGGACTCTCAGGACTGGAAACCTTGCAGCGCATCAAAGAGCTACAGCCCACACTGCCCGTAGTCATGGTGACCAAGAGCGAGGAAGAGAACATCATGGAGCAGGCCATCGGACAGAAAATTGCCGACTATCTCATCAAGCCTGTGAACCCCAACCAGATTCTGTTGACGCTGAAGAAGAACATTCACCGCCGCGAAATAGAGACCGAGGTGACGCAGAGCCAGTACCAGCAGAACTTCCAGCAGATAGCCATGCAGATCATGGACTGCCGCACCTGGCAGGACTGGCAGCAGGTGTACAAGCGCCTGGTACACTGGGAACTGGAACTGTCCTCGACCGACTCGCAGATGACCGACATGCTACAGATGCAGAAGGAGGAGGCCAACCTGGGCTTTGCCAAGTTTGTGAAGAACAACTACTTGGACTGGGTGGCATCGCTTTCACCCACTGCCCCCGATATGGACCGGCCCATGATGTCGCCGGAAATCTTCAAGAAGAAACTGTTCCCCCTGCTCAATGAGGGCCAGAAGGTGTTCCTTGTGGTGCTCGACAATTTCCGCTATGACCAGTGGCGCATGCTCAGCCGTGAGATAGGCGACCAGTTCGATATTGACGAAGACCTCTATTATGCCATCCTGCCCACAGCCACGCAATATGCCCGTAACGCCATCTTCTCGGGCCTGATGCCCAACAAGATAGCCGAGATGTTTCCCGACCTGTGGGTCGACGAGGACGAGGAGGAGGGCAAGAACCTGAACGAAGAACCGCTCGTCAGGACCCAGTTGGAGCGTTTCCGCCGCAGGAATACGTTCAGCTATCACAAGGTGAACAACTCGCAGGATGCCGACCGCCTGATGCAACAGCTGAACACGCTGTTGAAGACCGACATCAACGTGGTGGTGTTCAACTTCATCGACATGCTCTCCCATGCCCGCACTGAGTCGAAGATGGTGCGCGAACTGGCCAACAACGAGTCGGCCTACCGCTCAATCACGCTGTCGTGGTTCCGTCATTCGGTCATTGCCGACTTCTTCCGCCAGCTGGCCCAGACTGACTACAAGGTCATTGTGACCACCGACCACGGCTCCATCCGCTGCACCAAGCCCGTGAAGATTGTGGGCGATCGCAACACCAACACCAACCTGCGCTACAAGCTGGGTAAGAACCTGGGCTATGACTCGAAGGACCTTTTCGTCATCCGCGACCCGCGCCAGGCACAGCTGCCGTCGCCCAACCTCTCGACCAGCTATGTCTTTGCCACGGGCGATTCGTTCTTTGCCTATCCCAACAACTACAACTACTACGTCAGCTACTATAAGGACACGTTCCAGCACGGTGGCATCTCGATGGAGGAAATGATGATTCCCATCATCACGCTCACTGGCAAGAAACGCTGACCGTGACGAAATGAAAACGAAAAGAACATGGAAAAGAAATCATTCTGTAAATTAGGTCTGATAGCAGCCCTCTGCCTGTTGCTGGCCATTCCCGCCAGTTCGGCCACCGTATTCCGCAAGGTGCTGAATCCCCGGCAGTGTTTCATTGTCGTTTCCAAGAAACAGCTCCATCTGAGCGTCTACGAAGTGGTGGGCAGTGACACGCTGCTCACGGCCCGCTATCCTGTTTGTCTGAGCAAGAACAAGGGCAACAAGCAGCGTAATGGCGACATGCGTACGCCTGAATCGCCCAAGGGGAAGCCCTTTTCTATTACCCAGATTCAGGACGCTTCGGCTTGGGTTCACGATTTCCACGACGGACGCGGCAGCATCAAGGCATACGGCCATTGGTTCCTGCGGCTGCTCACGCCCGGCCATTCAGGCATTGGCATCCACGGCAGTACCAACAATGAGAAGACAGTTCCCGGTCGTGCCAGCGAAGGCTGCATCCGCTTGCTCGACAAGGACATCATCGACCTGAAGGAACGTTACGCCTTTGTGGGCATGAAAGTCATCATCCAGCCCGAGGAGGAAGGCCCGCTGCCTTTCGAGAAATAGAACGGTAACCGCTAATTTGAAAAAACTATGGAAATCAGAATACAAGACTTAGCCCATATCCGTGAGGCCGCACGGGAGTTTGTTCAGCAAATAGGCGAGCGCACGGTGTTTGCCTTCTACGGCAAGATGGGGGCCGGAAAGACCACCTTCATCAAGGCCGTCTGCGAAGAGCTGGGCGTCAGCGACGTCATCACATCGCCCACCTTTGCCATCGTCAACGAGTATGCCATCGGTTCCTGGCCCTTTGCCCCCAGCCCTCAGCCCTCAGCCATCTATCACTTTGACTTCTACCGCATCAAGAAACTGGAGGAAGTCTACGACATGGGCTATGAGGACTACTTCTACAGCGGTGCGCTCTGCTTCATCGAATGGCCTGAACTCATCGAGGAACTCCTGCCCGACGATGCCGTGCGGGTGACCATTAGCGAGCAGACAGACGGTAGTCGTACTGTTGCCTTATCGTAGTGTCTAACCCATTGCTTATCAGTACCTTATAGTTGAGCCTTAGTTGCGTTGCAGCTGAGGCTCAATTGTGGCACAACTAAGGCTCAGCTGTCATGTTACTGAGCTGTAGTTGCAAACCCCTGGAATATGGCTGTTTTTTCTTATTATCTCGACACCGTCATTTTACGCCCTTCCTGAATGTAGATTCCGGCTGAAGGACGCTCCACCCGGCGACCCTGCAGGTCGTAGATGTGGGCTTCGGCAGGATTCGTTTCAACAGTACGGATGCCCGATGAACCATTTGTCTCGTCGGCCAACAGGCGCACATTGTCTATATAAAGCAGCGTGTTGTTGGCAGCACCAACGCTGGCCGAAGTGCGGAAACCAAGCGAGATGGTCACCGTTTGGGCTTGTTCCAGTTCGAAATCGAAGTACATCTGTTGCCAGGTGGCGTTCTCTGAAGGATAGCGGTAGTCGGTCTTCGTCCCGATCTTGATGCCGATGAGCGAAGAGTTGGTGTTGCCTGTGGCAGTAATGGTCTTGCCGTTGTTGGCAGTCTGGTTCGGACACTCATAGCGGGCATCAAGCAACAAGCGGTATTTTCCCGGTTCCAAGGCCACAGGCTGCGTAATTGCGTTTGCCCCCGTGTCCCACGAGTTGAGCACCGTGAGCACGCGGTTACCACACTCCTCGTCGAAAATGGGGCGCGAACAGCGGGCTGAGTAGTTGCCCACATTCGACGGACTGACACAATACTGCGTCATGCTGTAGGGCATAGAGTACATGCGGGCAAAGTTGGAACCGCTGGTCAGACCGTTGCCTGACCTCCAACCCTTCACAGGCAGGATGTTGGGCCACTTTGAATTGTTGGGGCTTACGGTGTTCACATAGCAGGGATTGTAGACAACACTGCCCAGGGTGACATTGCCGTCGGCTTTGCCGTAGGTCTCGTCCTCCTCGAACGAGGCATTCACAAGCTTCTCCTTGGTGATGTCCTTGTAGCCTGTCGTGCGGTCTTCTTCTTTTTTTTCAGGAAACCCGGCTGCTTCCTCGACCAGAAGCTCGCCTCCACGGATTGAAATCTTCAGTACCTTGTTGCTCAGTTCCACCTTCTTTGACAGCGTCCTGCCGCCATCCGCAGCCGTCACTGTAATGGTGTTTTTGCCCTTTACGTTGTTGAGAAGGTAGATCACGGTAGAATCCTGCTTTTCCTGTATGGCTGTAACACCCTCGCCCTCGATGAAGAACTTCAGTGTGTTGATGACTGAATGGTTCTCTTCAGCGGCAAAAGTGGCTGAAGAACCTGCCGTAGTAACGATAGTCTCTACGTTAAAGACAGGAAAGCCCAGATGGGTGCTAACACCACTGAGCCTGCACTTCTGGTCGCTGGCAAAGTTGCTGAGCAGCAGATAGCCCGTGCTGTCGGGGTCGAAGGCAATCACTCCGTTCCAACCGTCGGTAGCTTGGAGTTGGCATACTTGCTGGTTGAGCCACATGGTCTCGTCGGCCGACACCTTGCTGTAGTAAATGGCGTAGCGTTTGCCTGCCACCTCATCTTTTTTCACCTGTCGACTCTGGTCGGAATAAAGGGTATAGAGCTTCGCGGTCATGATTGAATTGTTGTTGGCCTTTTCACCGAAAGCCACCTGTGAGGTGGATGAAACGATGCCCAGTTCATCGTCGATGTTTGCCCAACTGCCTTTGATCTTGGTGAACGTTGAGCCTGTGAGCTGCTGTGAAGTAGTGCAATGACACCGTATGTCAGGTTCTTCTGTAAACACGGTTCGCTGGGTCTTCGTCAGTTCGTCGACGCTGATGGCCATCAGTCCGCCCTTCTCGGCAGTGATGGTGGCATCTTGGTTTGCGCGAACATAATCAATAAAAATCACTGCGTTGCCAGGCGTAGAGTAAATGGCAAAGCGGTTGTTCAGCGTGCCGTCGTTGGTGTTCAGCTCGCCGTTCATCACATAACTGTTGCCACGCAGGTCGTAGATGCCCGATATGACGGGTGTGGCGTTGGTGCCTTTGCCCTGCACCTCATACCACCCCAGGAAGTTGCCTGTATTGTTAGCGCGGAAGGGCACGATGATTTTGTTCTTGTCTACCGAGTTAGCGGCTATATAGCCCGTGTAGCTCTGCAACCCCTGGCTCCAGGAGAAGCAGGTGAAGCGGGAGTCGGTGGCGGCGCGGACGATGTTCTGCGAGGAGAAGACTTTTGCCTGCGAATAGGTACGGTTGAAGTCGGCCCATGGGGTGGGAGGGAGCGAAGCTGTAGAGAGCACTTCATGCATGAGCCAGGTCATCATCACGCGATGGGCCTCGACACCCATGCGGCGGGCTCCCACGTCGGGGCGCAACAGCCAGGAACCATCGGTCGTGGTGGTCTGTCGCGCCTTGATCATCTTGTAGGCCAGGTTCTCCAGCATCAAGGCATGCGGGTCGCGCAGGAAGCAGGCATTGGTAGAATAGCTGGTAATCTGGTCGTAGAGGAACAGGCTCCAGTCGTTGCCGTTGGGCATAGCCAGCTCACCGTCGGCCAGTGCCAGCCAGTAGAGCACCTCCTGCATCACCTTGTCATTGTTGTGCATCAGGGCGTTGGTCTTCCATTTCTCTTCACCGTAGAGCCCCTGCTGGAACAGTTTGAGTGCCAGGGCAGCCTCGCCCAGTTCCTGGATGACCACGTTCTGATAGGAGGTATGGAAGTAGTTATGGTTCTGTAGCGTGAAGTCATCGTAGAGGTTCTGGCCTTTGTAAAGGGCTTTCACTGTCTTGTTGTCATAGTCCGGGTCAATGACGGTTGCATCTGTGGCATCGTCTTTCTGTGAGTAGCTGTTGATGGCGAACTCGCGCAGACGGGCAAACCAGCGGGGTGCCAGTGCGTCGTTGGGGAAAAGTCCCAGTGTAGCAGCCAGCACATCGGCCTCCCATCCGTTCTCCTCGGCCTTTGTGTCGCCTGCATAGCCCGTGGGAATGGTGCGCCCCAGTTCATAGTTGCATTCGGCTTTCAGCAGTTTGTAGATATAGTCCTTCTGCTTCTCGCTTAGCTTCTCCCATTGGAAAAAAGCCGAATAGGCCACCGACATGGCCCACAGCGAACTCTCCCAGACGGCATCGCTCGTAGAAGTGGAGCCCCAGTAGTTGTTGCCGGCGCACACCTTCAGCTTGTTGGCTTTATGGGTGGAATAGGCAAAGACCAGGCTCTTCATGGCCATGTCCTCAATCTTCTCCCATGTCACGCCGTCGGGCAGTGTCACCTTGCCTTTTCCGTATTTCACCAGGAAGGCACAGATCATCGACAGGTCGGCATTGGGACGCACACCGCGCTCGTCGTTGCCCATGGTGTTCTCACCCTTGAAGCATCCACAAAGTTCCCCCACGCTATTGGGTGCAACGGCCTCTTGGAAGTCGTTTTTCAGATAGGTAGCAAAGTTGGCCAGCATCTGTAGCAGGTCGTCCTTCATCTGGCTCTCAGCAACAAACTCACCGTTCACAACGCCCTCAGTAGGGCTTTCAACGTCCTGCTCTGTGGCTGCCTGCACCCACATGATGCTTGCACAGAGTGCAAGTAGTGTCAGCATTCTTTTCATCGTTCGATTTGTTTTATTTATAGTTTATGGCCGCAAAGTTACGTTTTTTTTTGGAATATTACGCAAATTGCACTAACTTTGCACGGAAAAAACAAAGAAAAGGAGATATAGAAGATGGATTCACAGGTTGTATATACCTTTAAGGAGGCGCTGCAGGCTTTCCTTGCCTCGATGGGCGGCGAACAGCGACTGCTTGAGAAACTGGTGAATATGGAAGCACAGCAGCCCGATGCCATGACAGAGGCTCAGATGGCGCGCATGTTGTCTCACCTGCACCAGCTGATGCCCGAAGGCGAACTGAAAGTAGGCGTAGGGCCGCAGGTTGTCGAGGTGCGTCCACAGGTGCTGGAGTGCGATGTGGTGCGTTTCCAGAACAACAAGGAGAAATGGGTGGCCCTGGTGGGGCTGCTCAATGGCTATCCATACGAGATTTTCACGGGCTTGCAGGACGACGATGAAGGTATCATGATTCCGAAGTCGGTGTCGCGTGGAAAGATTGTGAAGCAGACTAATCCCGATGGTACCAAGCGCTATGACTTCCAGTTTACCAACACCCGTGGCTATAAGATCACGGTTGAAGGACTTTCGGAACGCTTCAATCCCGAATACTGGAACTACGCCAAGCTCATTTCCGGTGTGCTGCGCTATCGCATGCCCATTGAGCACGTCATCAAACTGGTGGCTTCGCTACAGCTGCAAAGCGAGAACATCAACACCTGGAAGAACGGAGTGGAGCGCGCACTGAAGAAATACCTGCCAGCAGGAACAGACGTGGAAGATTTGTCAACAGAAGAATGATGATCCTGCAGTCCAGTCAGATATTCATAGAGCAGCTGCGGTTGCGGGCCTGTCACGGTGTGATGGACCAAGAGCGTAGGGTGGGTGCCGAGTTCCTGGTTACCGTGCGCGTACATTATAATATTATAAAGGCCCTGGAGAGCGACGATGTGGCTGATACAGTGAACTATGCCGAGGTCTGTCGGCTGGTGGAACAAGAGATGGCACAGCCGTCATCGTTGCTGGAGCATGTGGCAGGCCGCATTGGTCAGGCCATCTTCAACCGCTATCCGCAAGCTACCGCCATCGACCTGAAACTGACGAAGGAGAATCCGCCGATGGGGGCTCACTGCGGTGGTGCAGGGGTCGAGGTACATTTAATAAATGATAAAACAAAAGGCTGAATGATGCCTTTTTCGTAAAATATCTGTAATTTTGCAGAGTCATTATACGTATGTCGAAAAAGATTGTTGCCTTATTGCTCATGATGTTTGCCTTTACGGTGGCTTTTGCTGCCGCAAAGAATAAATTCGTGCTGGTAATCGATGCCGGACACGGCGGCAAGGATCCCGGCACCATGACCAAGACGGCAAAGGAAAAGAACATCGCACTGGGCGTGGCATTGGCTTTTGGCAGCTATGTGGAGCAGAACTGCCCCGACGTGCGGGTCATCTATACGCGAAAGACCGATGTCTTCATTCCGCTGCATGAGCGTGCCGACATTGCCAACCGCAACAAAGCCGATGCTTTCATATCCATTCATGTGAACTCCGTAGCCAGCAAGAAGCCCATCACTGGTATGGAAACCTATACCATGGGTCTGCAGCGAAGCGACGAGAAGCTCAGTGCAGCCCAGCGGGAGAACGAGGTTATCATGATAGAGCAGGACTACAAGCAGCATTATTCAGGCTATGACCCACGCTCACCGGAAAGCATGCTCATCTTCGATGTCATCAACGAAAAGAACATGGCGGCCAGTGTTGAATTGGCACAGCTCATCCAGAAACGCACCTGTAGTACGGCTCACCGGCCCAACAAGGGCGTGAAACAGGATGCCTTCCTGGTGTTGCGCGAAACGTCGATGCCAGCCTGCCTGATAGAGCTGGGCTATATCACGACAGCTTCCGAGGAGAAATATCTGCTGAACAAGTCGAACGTCGACCTGATGGGACGTGGCATCTATCAGGCTTTTGTGGAATACAAGAACCGACGTACGGGAAAGACCGCAGCACCGGCGGTAGCTGTTAAGGCAGAGAAGCCCGCTACTGTCATTGAAGAAGAACAGCCAGCTTCTGTTCCTGCTGCTATATCGGAGCCAGACAACGAAAAACGTACAGAACAGGAACAGCCTGCCACACAGATCACACCATTGCTGACTCCCGTTTCCGCGAACGACGCAGAGACAACCATCTTCAAGGTGCAAATCCTGACCAGCGACCGCAAACTGTCTCCTTCAGACAAAAGACTGAAGGGCGTCAAGGATGTGGACTGTTATAAGGAAAAAGGTATCTGGAAATATACCGTGGGAGCGTCTTCCAACTATAGTGAGATAGCACGCATACGCAAAAGCGTGCTGAAGAGTTTTCCCGAAGCATTCATCATTGCCTTCCGGGGGAATGAGAAGGTGGATGCGGGTGCTGCCTATCAGGAATATATCAAGAACAGAAAAAACAAGTAAAGAAATAACTGCCGTATGAAGTTTTTAACGAATGAAGTGAAAATAGCTGTTGTGGCCATTGTGGCCATCGTGGTGTTGTTTTTCGGACTGCAATATCTGAAAGGTCTTACCATGTTCTCAACCGACGACCATTATTACGCCAGTTTCAGCGACATCAGTGGACTGTCGTCATCAAGTCCGGTGTATGCCAATGGCTATCGAGTGGGTGTGGTTGAAGGCATAGACTATGACTTTGACAATCCCGACAACATTGTGGCTGTCATGAGCATCAATCCCAAACTGCGTCTGCCCAAGGGAACAAGGGCAGAGATTAGTAGTGACCTGCTGGGAAACGTAAAGCTGGAACTGAAGTTCGGGCCCAACCCCGTTGACGTGCTGACTTTAGGCGACACCATACACGGCGGCATAGAGAAAGGTATGATGGGCAAGGCTGGCGACATGATTCCCCATGTGGAGTCGTTGCTGTTCAAGCTGGACTCAATCCTTTCCAATGTGAATGCCCTGCTGGCCGATCCTTCACTGGGCAACGCCCTGCATAATGTGGATGCCATCACGGCCAACCTGACAACCACGGCTAACGAGCTGCATCATCTTACGGCATCACTCAACAAGCAGATGCCGAACATGATGGACAAGGCCAATGGCGTGCTGACAAATACAGAGACGCTGACCAAGCAACTGAGTGAAATCGACGTGGCTTCGACCATGAGCAAGGTTGATGCAACACTGGCCAATGTGCAACAAATGACCTCTACCCTGAACAGCAATGAGGGAACGCTTGGACTCCTGATGCACGATCCTGGTCTGTACAACAATCTGAATGCCACAATGCATGATGCCGACCAGCTGATGATCGACCTCAAAGCCCACCCGAAGCGTTATGTACACTTCTCGGTATTTGGAAAAAAAGACAAGTAATTTTATTTTTGTCTAAATAACAAATTGCTGACAGTCCTTATTGATAATTTTATAACTATTTGGAAAACAAGAAGTTCGAAGTTTGCAAGCGGTATTTTACGTCATAGACCGTGAAACAACATAACCATCGTAGTATAAGAAAGTTACGGTGTTTGTACAAACGATGTCGAAAATATCTGCATTTGCATAATTGAAAAAAAATGACGAACTTTGCATTCGAATTACAGAAGTGTAAATCAAAACAAGTCCAATCTTGTACCTAATCAAATAAGTACTAACGCCAGATGCAACAGAGTCATAAGGCGCTTTGGGACAACTGCCTCAAATTGATTCGGCAGAACGTTTCGGAGCAGACATATAAAACGTGGTTCGAGCCCATTGTCTTCGAGTCATACAACGAGACTGAGAAGACAGTGCTGGTGCAGCTTCCAAGCCCGTATATCTACGAGTATTTGGAGCAGCACTACGTGAAGATGATGGGTTGGGCACTGGCACAGAGCTTCAAGACCAGGGTGCGTCTGTCTTATCGCATGACTGTCGATAAGGAGCATAACATTCAGCAGAAGATCGAGCCTGAGGAACAGGCCGATATTGAGGAACCGCAGGCTACCACGCGAGGCAACAAGGCACCCACGGTACTGGATGCTGCCTTGCCGCAGGGGCTGAACCCACAACTGGATCCCAAGAAGACTTTTGAGAACTTCATTGAGGGTGATTCCAACAAGCTCCCCCGCACGGTGGGACTCTCCATTGCAGAACATCCGGGCAAGTCCACCTTCAATCCTTTCTTTATCTTTGGCCCGTCAGGCTGCGGAAAGACACATCTCATCAATGCCATTGGCGTGCATTGCAAGCATACGTATCTGCAGAAGCGCGTACTTTATGTCTCTGCACGTCTCTTTCAGGTGCAGTACACTGATGCTGTGCGTCAGAATAGGACGAATGATTTCATCAATTTCTATCAGACCATCGACGTGCTGATTGTCGACGATGTGCAGGAGTGGGCCACCTCACCAGGCACGCTGAACACGTTCTTCCACATCTTCGACCATCTTTTCCGTCTGGGCAAGCAGATTATTTTGGCCAGCGACCGTCCGCCAGTAGACCTCGACGGCGTCAAGGACCGGCTGCTTACGCGTTTCTCCTGTGGTCTCATAGCCGAACTGGAAAAGCCCAATGTGCAGTTGTGCATCGACATTCTTAACTCCAAATGCCGTCGTGACGGCCTGAAGATTCCTGCCGATGTCATTGCCTTCATTGCAAGTACTGCTAACGGCTCCGTCCGTGATCTGGAAGGCGTGCTCAATTCGCTCATGGCTTACAGCATTGTCTACAACACGAACATCGACATGCGACTGGCTGAGCGTGTGATCAAGCGTGCTGTGAAGGTCGATAACCATCCGCTCACAATCGACGACATCCTGGAGAAGGTGTGTCAGCACTACAATGTCAGTCCGCAGAACGTCTATGGCAAGAGCCGTAAGCGTGACTATGTGCAGGTTCGTCAGATTTCAATGTATCTGGCTCAGAAATACACCAAGATGCCTGCATCGCGTATCGGACAGCTTATTGGCGGTCGTGATCACAGTACGGTACTGCACAGCTGCGCCACGATCGAGAAGCGCCTGAAAATCGACAGGGCATTTGTCGATGAGCTCCTCAGCATTGAGAACTCGTTTAAGCTGAAGAGCTGAATGCCCCTCCACTCCTTTTTTCATGGAAGAGACGGCATAATATGGCTGTTGTGAAGCATTTGTGAAGTCAAATTGTAGGCGATTCCGAATTTTTTGTGTAATTTTGTCGCAAAATTTCAGGAATACAATGACTAAACTCTCAAACATCATCCTTTTGCTCATCGTTGCTGCCGCTTCGCTGCGTGCAGGTAGTCTGGACGACATTCGCCAGGCATTGGAGCAGTCTTCCCTGTCGCAAGTTCAGGAGAAAGTCTATGTTCATACGGACAACACGTGCTATTTCGTGGGGGACACTTTGTGGTACAAAGCATACGTGGTGCGGGCCGACAACCTTCATCCCACTGACATGAGCCGCATTCTTTACGTGGAGCTGCTGTCGCCGGACGGCATGGTGGTAGAGCGCCAGAACATCATCGTCAGTCCGACAGGCCACACCTGCGGGCAGTTCGTGTTGGAGGATTCGCTCTATTCCGGCTACTACGAACTGCGTGCCTACACCCGTTGGCAGCTGAACTTCAATGTAGACCATCACCGCTACCGTCAGGATGAGACCTGGTGGTTCTATAACAAGCAGATGGCTGCCGACTATTTCCGCCTTTGGGACGGTCTCTATTCCCGAGTTCTGCCCATCTACAGCAAGCCCGAGGAAGTAGGCAACTATATTACTCGGCGTATGTATCAGCGTCCGAAGACCCGTGTGCCCCGGCAGAAGAAAGACGAACTGATTGTCAGTTTCTATCCGGAAGGCGGCCATCTGGTGCAGGGCATTGAGAACCGTGTGGCCTTCAGCATCACTGATCAGAACGGCGAAGCAGTTAACATGAAAGGAAAGGTGGAATGCGACAAGGGCACATTGGATATTTCTACGGAATACATGGGACGCGGCACGTTCTCCATCACGCCGATGAACAAGCGTCCTAAGGCATATTTCACCTGGCATGGAAAGAAATACGACTTCAATCTGCCGAAGATTGAAGAGACAGGAGCCGTGTTCAACTTGGAAGGCAACAAGCTCAAGATAGCTGCCCGTGGCTTGATGCCTGGTCGGCAATATGCCATTTCGGTGCTTTGCCGTGGTTCACTGAAACATTTCCAGGAAGTTGATCTTTCTGCCGGTCAGGCCGACGTTGACCTGCCTGTCAGCGAGTTGCCTTCTGGCGTGTGCGACGTGACGCTCTTCAACGATGAGGGGCAGATACTGGCCGACCGTCTGTTCTTTGTCAACAATCATGAACTCGACCAGAACTTGATTACAGCACCGATTGTTACCACCCACACCTATGAACCATACGAGCAGATTAGCCTGCCTATCACTTGTCAGGGTGTCACCGAACCCACCAACATTTCAGTGTCCATTCGCGACACCCAGACCGACGAGCCTTCATACGACAACAACGACCTGCTCACGTCGATGCTTCTCTCCAGCGAGTTGCGCGGCTTCATTGCCTATCCCGCCCATTATTTCGAAGCCGATGATGCCACTCACCGCCGTCATCTTGACCTGTTGATGATGGTGCAGGGCTGGCGCAAATACAAGTGGCAGGAACTGGCTGATACCGCCCGTCAGATGCGCTACGAGCCGGAAACGTCGCTTACCGTCGAGGGCAACGTCTACAAAATGCTGAGCATCACGCCTGTGGGCGACCTTGATCCTGAACTGGGCGTCGAGGAAATCTCCTATTGGCAGTATGGCAAATACGCCGGAGGCTCTTCAGGCGACAAGAAGCCGGAAGAATATGCTGACGGTAGCGAACAGGAAGGTTCGGAGTCCGAAATGGTGGAGTCGGCTCCCGAGATGATTACCTCCGAGGTTGCGTCGTTGGAGAACCTTTCCGATGCCAATGCCTCGCTAGGTGTAAACCACGGCAACCTGAAATATGAAGTGCTTGTTGAGGCTGAAATGGTTATAGGCGACAAGATCGTGGGCACTATCCAGAAGACCAGTGACCAAGGCCATTTCCGCATCAATGTACCGCCATTCTACGGTGATGCTTACCTGAACATGAAGGCATATAAGGAGAAGGACAGCGTGAAACGCAACATGGCCTCGCGTAAGGACAAATATATTCTTGACGAGAGAGCCTTTCCGGATTTCTATGTGAAACGCGATGTGTTCTTCCCCATCTACACCCACGACTACAACTACTACGAGAAGCATCAGCCCGAAATAGACTTCGAGATGCTCATCGACACCGTTTCCGAACTGTCCATGGAGAACGATGTCCATCAGCTGGGCAATGTCAACGTGAAGGGTAAGCGCCGTGGCCGCCGTGCCATCGATTACAAAAAGCCCGCTTTCGTCATGGATGCTTACGACCTCTACAACGACATGACCGACCGTGGCCTTTCGTTCGGCATGCTCGACATGCGCCAGTTCCCCGTTCAGGTGGCTAAGTACCTTTATGGCAATATGAACCGTTACCGCATGTACAACGTAGACGGTCGCATCGAGGGCCATGTCTACTACCGTAACTATGCACCTTTAGAAGAGTTCATGTTTGTGGCTAACCGCACCTCGCAGTACCTCTACGACCGCCTGATGCTGAAGCGGCTGCGCAACATTCGTGTGTTTACCGATTTTGAACCTCGCACTGAGGATTCGCTGATGGTCGAGGAGAGCCATTCGCCTGATGTCACTATCGAGCTTGACCTCATCCCCGACGACGGCGTGCAGCCCACCTTCCGTGACCGTCACATCCTCTTCCATGGCTTCAGCTACCCAGAGGATTTCTACCAGCCCGACTACAGTCAGCAGCGTCCTGCAGAACCTACCGACTACCGTCGCACGCTCTATTGGAATCCCAATGCCATGACCGACGAAGAGGGCCGTTTCACCGCCACCTTCTATAATAACTCCAAGCAGACACGCATCAAAATGTCCGCTGCCGGAGTTACCAGCGACGGCCGCCTGCTCCGAAGCAAGTAGTGCAAAGCTAGGTGTATAAAAAAAGAGGGCGTACCAAATGTTACTTTTGATACGCCCTCCTTGTTACCATGCTTCAATCAGTGATGACGGTTTTGGTTACCTTTTGATTACGCAGCATCGAATGGCTATCACTCAGTTCGTGTACCATTCTTGGTGTTGTCTTTACTCGGTCGATAATGCAAATTATGTGTTTTTTCATGTGCTTTTTTGAGTCTTTTTCAAATTTTCCCCTTTTTTCTTTGTAGTTCCAAATAAACTTTGTATATTTGCATTCGACTTATCCTGTCTTTATAAGGACAGAACGAGTCAAGACATTGATGGAATCCTGAGGCTGAGAGCACCATTTGTAAGGACAGCTGAAGGGAAAGGACGTTTTTGGACGTTACTATCTGTACTTTCAAACTTCGCAACTTTGAATCCACATACAGAGGTAATGCAACTGAAGCGTCTGCGTTGGTGTATTGTATCCCAGCGATTCATTCCCATTATATATAATATGGTGTGATGATGAGTTGTGATTATAATATTGCTTGACGTGGGCTGGCTTGCGTTGCTTATCCTTATGTGGGGGCAATGCGAAGGCCTGAAAGTGGGGATGGGCGCGGAGAAACAAACTCCCACGTCTTTTTTTGTTTCCAAACCTAAAACATGAATATTAACGCTAAATTTGGGGAGTTCAGGAGGTACATCAAATTTAAAGGCAATGAAAAAGATTCGCTTATTTGTCACTTTGTTTGCCAGCTTCTTACTGATTGCTCCAATAGTCAATGCCAAAGTCCCACTGGCATACTCTTCAAGAAGCAAAAAACAAGCAGGAGGAATTGGCAATGGTGTTGAACTACAGCCAACGAAAAAAGGTAAGACACCCTGCTTTGGAACTATTGTTGTGTCCGTTCCGAAACTTAGTGTGAAGGACTTGAAAAAACTACATGATGTCGACATTAAGAGACTGAAGAAACAACACGATTTCCAGTCAGTGCAGATTGTCGCAGCAGGTGATGACTATTGGTACTATTCTCTTCAGAGCAAAGAAGGTCTTTATGGTGTTGCAAGTCCAGAGGGCAATATCATCATACCACCTAAATACACGACTTGTTATTATTGCCCTTCTCTTCCTGAAGAGACAGAGACGTTCTCTGTAACTGACTTTGGTATCCAAAGTGCAAGTCTTTTCAGACTCTATCATCCTCGCACGCGAGGTTCGTTCTTGGTAACCTATGGAGAACAGCCAATAATTCTATCTACGACTGGGCAGTTACAAATGGATTTGCCATCATCTATGTATGTTTACTATCACGGTTATATAATGAGTGGAGTAATACCAAATGACATTTTCTTTTCTTCAGATGAAAGCAATCTTTTATCAATGAAGGTATTCAACAGAGATGGAATGGATAATGTGTTATTTGTTACGAGCGATGGACGACAGGTCTGCTATCCCACGCAAATAGGTATCAAAATAGACAACAGCAATAATGGTGAACAACCTGTTTATAGTTATCAATACGATGAGTACAGAGTAGTTAGACAGGGGGCTTTTCTTCTTAATGATCCATCTTCAAGGATTCCTGTATTGTTTGGAGACATCACTTATAATTATGATGGAGGAAAATGGCTGGTACGTCCTAATGCGATGGAGAATGCTCAAGTCTATAATCCTTCTATACATAATGCTGTCAGCTATCAAGATAGTGGGGAAAAAATGTTTTACCAAGGTGACTACCAAGGATGCCTTGATTTTTATAACAGCCTGAGGGATAGCGTAGATGTATCTCCTTGGAATACATTCTACACAGCTGCAGCCCTCTTTAGGGGGACTATTGGCAGATATAATGTTTTTGCAAAGGCAACTAATTCTTTTGAGAATATCAATGATGGCAGTTATACACAATACTATAATCAACGGATGGATATGAAACATTGGCCAGAAAATGATATTCCTGCATGGAAAAAAAGCCTTCGTTTGTTGGAGGAGTATAAGAATACAGCATCTCCACAATTGTATTCTGAAACAACGGAAAAGATGTGTCAGCAGTTGAAAATATATATTGGAAATTATGAAAATCTACAAAGCAGATATGCTCAAGCTATAAACACTCTTGACGGACGGATTAGAAATATGAAACAAAAGCAGATGGAAGAAGAAGCTGCAAATCAGGCAATGGCCAATGCTGTTGCTGGAATCATATTCGGTTCTTTGGATGGATTGTTTAGTGGTGGCGGAAGTTCAAAATCTGTGACATCAGGTAGCACAAGTGGTAGAATTTCCAAAGGTGGTTCTTCGTCGGCAAGTAGTTCAAATAATAATTCTAACAATAACTCAAGCGATTCAGGAGTAAAAGAGGTTCATATAAAGTGTAAAGCATGTGGAGGCTCTGGTAAATGTAAAGTCTGTGGAGGTTCTGGGAGAAGTAAATCCAAACTTGGAATGGACATCTCATGTAGTTGTCATGGTGGAAAATGTTCAATCTGTGACGGAAAGGGTTATAAAGTAGAATATTCATCAAAATAGACACAGCACATGGTACATAAAATATTGAGAATGTTGACAATATTCTTATTTGCAACCTTGTCAGCGAAGCAGGCTACTGGACAAAATCTTAATGAATCCATAAAGATTGTCCTACACACCTCATCGGGTGCTCTTATCGGTATTGATGGGAATATGTCAACAACCAATTTGATGCGTCCAACGGTGACTTTGGGCTCTCATGTCGTTACCGTTACGTATGGTGATTCTTTTAGTAAAGAATACCCTATAACAGTAACTGCTACTGAGACTAACTTTGATTTCCCTATTGATGGACAGCTTTCACTTAGCGGTATACCTTCTGAAGGAAAAGTCTTTGTTGATGGTGTTGAGCAGAAACAAACACCTATGAAACTATCTCTGCTTGGAGTACACAACTTACGTGTCAGGGGCGATTATGGCTACTTTTATGATTATTCAGAACGCGTAGGTATACAACCATTAGAAGAGAAAGTTCTCGATGTTACCCTACAAAAGCGTCCTCCTCGTACCTATGGTATGCTGCTTTTCAATTACGGACCTATAGCTGGTACTTCGTGCTTTGGCTTGACTGTTGCCGTAGTACAACGTTGGGGCTTTTATCTAAGGGGATTGTCTAGCTTTGATGAAGTACGTGGACACAGTCTCGAACTAGATCAACTTCGACAAGGCCCAGGATACTTTATTAAAGATAAAGATGAATTTAATTCAGTGGCTTTCGGCCCCATCTTTCGTGTAAATAAGAACATATACTTCTACTTCGGTGGAGGATACTGTGATTACACACGTGAACTGAAAATTAGCGAGAATTCAAAATCAAGAAAAAACGGAATAGACGATGTCATAAGCCCTTACAGTTCAAAGGGAGTGATGGGCGACCTTGGCATTATATTCAAGTGGAAAGCCCTGATTGCACAGGCAGGTTATAATCGTTGCTTCGGTGAGGGCGATCCCAAGCCCTATGGTGGCTTCTATTTAGGCCTCGGCTTAACCATTCACAAACAAAGAAAGGATTAATTATGAAAAAAGTGTTAGCTTTTAGTCTGGTAGCTTTGTTGCTATTGACTCTAACGTGTTGTACTGACTACCCCGATGAATGGGGGTTTGATGTAAGCACAGATTATATCAAAAGTGAAGTGCTTAATGTGACGACCAGCAGCTATGATGCTCAAATAACAGCAAACATTATCGTTAATACAGAAGGTGAAGGAATTAACGGCGCAGGTTTTATCGTTAAGACGAGCAGTGGTACAGAGCATATTGAAACGATTCCCATTAATTTCACTCAAGATGGAAATGGATTGAAGATTAGTCACACTTTAAGTAGACTGAGGTACGATGAGAAATATGACATACAGCTGTATGTCGAAAACGAACACGTACAATTTGTCATGAAAGGAACTAGTTTGAGTCGGAGCCTACAGGACTTTATACCTCAAATTTCCAATTGTAACATATCTATGACCAAGGACTATGAGATACATATTCATTTGGATGGTCGCAATACTTATAATACTGCGACGGCCACATTTGGAAACATACAAGTGGACGGACGTGTTAATGGCGAAGGTTTGGAAAAAGACACTGAGTGTGACTTTATCATTCCCCTGTCTTCCCTTTCTCTCGGAACGCACAAGGATGGCATACAACTTACTATTACTAATAATCTTGGTTCCATTACTGAATCCATTCCTTATCAAATATCAATACGTAACGCCACACAAGATAATACCTCTGATGGAGAAAAAAGTGACTGTATTACATTTGCAGGTATAGATTGGGCAAAAGGAAATTTGGTATACGACAAAGGCAAATGGCTCATCAGTGACCATCCTCTTTCTCCGTCATTACAACCTGCAAATAATAGTTATTCTGAATATTTTACATGGTATTCAATAGAGAATTCATCCTCTTTTAATTTAAAAATCTACAGCACTGAGCGCTTTGGGTCTAACTACTATGGTAACATACAAGGCGACCCCCAACACGATATCGTGGCTGCTCACCTCAGCGGTTGGCAGATGCCCTCAACGGAAGATTTCAAGAAATTAGAATCTTGTCAGAAATCGTTTCAAATGTGTAGCAATGGTGTACTGTACTATCCCGTAATGAACGGTCGTGAATATTATAGCAAAACACCTGTCAATCTTGAGGAAAGACCAACTGGAGGTCTGTACTTTTCTGCTACGATCCAAGACAGACAGAAAAATGTGATAGTGAGGTCTTGCAAATGGGGTTCCACACATCAGTATGCAACCTCCGTAGGTCAATATATGGCCTCGAAAGGGTATATGGAAAGTCATTCTTCTGAGAATTCATGGTCATGGTATTTTTTAGGGTATCCTGATACGTATTGTTTTACTGTAAGGGGCGATAACCTTAATTCATGGTGCAATGTTAAAGCAGGCAGTTCCAACGATTTTGCTTGTCCTACGACATGGTATAAATTGCCCGTTAGGCCTGTCAAAAGAAAGTAAGCATAACAAATTGAAACAAGTTGTATATTGATGGTATTTACTAAGAGAAATTAAAAACAAATTTGATTATGAGAAAAACAATGCTATTTACAGTTTGTGCATTTTCATTGATATGCACCAGTGCGCAAGCCCAGGGCTTCTGGAAGTCGTTCGGCCAAGGAATGCTTAATGGGATGAACAGGGCTTCCCAGCAGATGCGGCAGAACGTGCGGCAGCAGTACAGTCAGCAGAGCACTACCAGTTATAGCCAGTACGACAACGGTTCCAACTTGGAAAAATCAGGCTTCGTAGGCGCTTCTAACTTTGGGCGTTTTTACAGCTTCCCTGATGGCAGTTGGTTCCAAGGTATAATGAATAACGGTAAACCCTCAGCAGGCAAGTTGCACTACAGTGACGGAACGGAGTATACTGGCGACTTCGATGGCGACGGAAAGTATACTGGCTTGGGACTGCTGACATGGCCTAACGGCATGTGGTACTACGGTAACTTTAGCAATGGCTACCGCCATGGAGAAGGTTCTTTCTACGTTGATGGAAAGTATTATGACATAGTGAGCAATGTCAACGAGATAGTTAGTTCGGAGGAGGTATCTACGCCCCGATACAACAAGGCTAGTCACGACGATATGATAGGTAGAGTCAACGGAATTAATCTTGAGTCGCAGGCTGACGATTCTTACTCGTCATCAATATCATCATCGTCTTCATCAAACACCAAGAGCCGTGGCGTTTTCTCCAACAGCGATATAAAGCGGCAGGCAACCCGCGAGGCTAAGGCTTACGAAAACTACAAAAAGGACCCCAGCATTACTAGCGGTAGTTATTACCAGTCGCAAAAGAAAATGACAAAGCTTATGCAGCAGCATGCCACTGGAAGGTGATACGTTCGGGAAAAAAGGAAACTCCTTGGGGGCAAAACGGGTGTTTTACCTAGGGGGGTACGTGATGACGATTATTGGTGTCCGCTGAAAGTAATTATAGCGGACACCAATGATTTAATATGTTTTTTACTTCACCCCCACTATCTTAGTCTTAGGCAGTTCTTTGTTGCGACGGTTGACGACGGTGACGACGGCTTGGGCAAGGTTGATGAAGGCTTGGCCGGTCATTGTGTCGACCTTTGTGGCGGCGGGAGCACCCTCGTCGCCACTCTCACAGATGCTTTGCACCAGGGGAATCTGGGCAAGGAGGGGTACTTGCATCTCTTCGGCTAAGTGCTTACAGCCTTCCTTCCCGAAAATATAATAGCGATTCTCGGGAAGTTCGGCAGGGGTGAACCACGCCATATTCTCAACAAGGCCGAGGATGGGCACGTTGACCTTTTCGTTGCGGTACATGTCGATGCCTTTGCGGGCATCGGCCAGTGCAACCTGCTGGGGTGTTGAAACGATGATGGCACCTGTGATGGAAAGGGTCTGAAGAAGGGTGAGATGGATGTCGCTGGTGCCGGGAGGCGTGTCGAGGATGAAGTAGTCGAGCTCACCCCAGTCGGCATCGGCGATGAGTTGCTTTAGGGCGTTCGTGGCCATGCCGCCGCGCCAGAGGGTGGCGGTATCAGGATTGACGAAGAAGCCTATGGAAAGTAGCTTGACACCATACTGCTCAATGGGGCAGATAAGGTCGCGGCCGTCGACATTGACAGCGTAGGGACGGGCATCCTCGACGTGGAACATCTTGGGCATTGAGGGACCGAATATGTCGGTGTCGAGCAGGCCAACCTTGTAGCCTAAGCGTGCAAGGGCAATAGCGAGGTTGGCCGAAACGGTACTCTTGCCCACACCGCCCTTACCGCTGCTGACAGCGATGATGTTCTTGACCTGTGGCAGCAGCTTTCCCACTTCGGGACGGGGCTTCGACTTGAACTCGGTGATGATCTCGACTTCAATGTCTTTCGATACGTGGTAGTGGATGGCAGCTTCTGCGGCTTTGACCGTAGACTTAAGGAAAGGGTCGGTGTCGCGCGGGAACTCGAGCACCACGCTCACTTTCCAGTTCTTCCCATCCATTGGGGGATCGAGGGGGGTCACTACTGGCTGGTCGGCCACCATTCCGCTTTCTACTAAGTTTTTTTTCGTACCCGCATACGTAACGGTAGCGAGTGCGTCCATAATGAGTTTAGGATACATGTCGGGTATTGGTGTTGTGAGGTTTTATTGCTCTACGATTTGTGGAAGTCTGTTCCAGATTTTATCCTTGCGGTAGGTGGCACGCGAGCCTCGGGGCACGATGATGCGGCAGGCGGCGAGTACCACGCCTTTGAAGGAGCTGTGGGTGAGCGTTGGCGGAATGGGCGAACGGCACACCACTTCGTGCAGCGACACGCACTTGGCAAAGGCATTGCCGCCAATCTTCTTCAGGGCAGCAGGCAGTTCGACGGTGGCCAAGCCGCTGCATTCGCGGAAAGCAGCACTACCGATGCTCTTGCAGGCAGCGGGAATGCCAATGGAGCGCAGTGTGGCACATTTCTCAAAGGCGTTGTCACCGATGGAATTGATGGAGATAGGCAATTTGATTTCTTCGAGCGACGAACACTCCTGGAAGGCGTTGTCGCCGATGCTCTTGATGGACACAGGAAGAATAACCGTGCGGAGCGAATGGCAATAGCGGAACACGTCGCTTTCGAGTTTCTCAATGAAACCCTGGATGTTGACGCTGTCGAGCGAGGTGCAGCCTTCGAAGGCATTGCTGCCAATCTTCTTGGTCAGGTTGGGGATGAGGATGCTGCGCAGGCTTGCACAGTTCTCGAAGGCGTGGTCTTTAATCTCGGTGAGTGCGCCAGGCATCTGGATCGAGGGCAGCGACTTGCATTCGTAGAAGGCTTTGGTGCCTATCTTTTTGACCGTGCCGGGCAGTTTAACCTGAGTGAGGTTGGTACATCCCCGGAAAGTCTCGTCATCAATTTCTCCGAGGTTGCCTCCAAGGTTGACGGTGGCAAGTCCCAGGCAGTTCTCGAAAGCGTTGTTGCCTAGTCGGTTGATGCTTTCAATCTCAACGGTGTGCAGGCTGGCGCAGTCTTTAAATGCTTCACGCTCGATGCGTGTAGCTGTCTGTAGTTCTACGAGCTGCAGGCTGTTGCAACCTTCGAAGGCCCCGATACCTATTCCCGTGAGTGTTTCGGGCAGTTTGATGGCCTTCAGGGCGATGCAGCCCATGAATGCCTCGTCGCCAATCGATTTGACTGACTGTGGCAGCACGACTTCTTCCAGTCGCTCACAGCCTGAAAAGGCATTGTTGGGTATGCGGTTGATGGCGCAGTCAAGCCCTATCTTCTGTAAGTTGCTGCATTTGTTGAAAGCATAGCTGTCGATGACATCGACGGCAGCTGGCAGGTTGAGGCTGTCGAGCGACTTGCAGCCGTCGAAGGCGTGGTTCTCAATCTTGTTGAGTGTCGCAGGCAGGTTGATGGTTGTCAGACTCTGACAGTTGAGGAATGCGTTGTCGTCGATGACCATCAGCTCGTCGGGCAGTATCACCTCTTTCAGGCTGACGCAACCGCTGAAGCAGCTCTTGCTGATGGTGAGCATGCCCTTGGGCAGGATGACCTTCTCGAGTGCCTTGCTGTTGACGAAGAGGGCGGCAGGGAAGGCTTCAGTGCTGGTGCGGAAGGCACCCTTGCTCTCGTTGAGTTCAGCTTCTGAGAGGTCGAGCGTGGTCAGGATGCGCTCATTGGACTTCTTGTTGGCCAGATGGGCTGCTATCATCTTGAGGATGCGCAGGTCGTTGCCGTTGATGGGACCTACAACCTTCAGCTCGGCCATCGTGTAGCGCAGCGTGTCGGGCAGCAGCCTTGCCAGCTGTCCTGCCGAGTCGGTGGTGATGGTCAGCTGTTCGGACTGGGCCCATGCTGCGACGTGCATGATGAGCACGAGTAGTGTTATGAGTGTTTTCTTGATGATCATAGTCGTTGTTCTATTTGCTTGTTGTGAGCGAGCTTCGTTTTGAGCGGTGATAGCTGCGGTAGTCGTCGAGCTCTATCTCTATTTCGGGTTCCTGAAGGGTCCCTTCGTGGGGCAGGAAGAACTTCATGTAGCGGATGTTCAGGCCGCGCGAGAGCCACATCTGTTCGTAATAGGTCTGGATGGAGGCAGCTTCTGCGTAGGCTTGGGAGGATGCTTCGCTGAGAGCAGTGCCACTATTGACGGGACTGTAGAGATCTTCGGTGCAGGCAAGCAGGGGCAGGTGGTTCTTTTCCACAAGAGCCTGGGTGTAGGTGAAGAGGAAGTTGGAGTCGGTCTTCAAGTGGATGATGCCACCGTCGACGAGGAAGTGGCGATAGCGGTTCAGGAAGAAGGTCGAGGTGAGCCGCTTGCGAGGATTCTTCATCTGCGGGTCGCTGAAGGTAAGCCAAATCTCCTGCACCTCGCCTGGGGCGAAGAAACGGTCAATGATTTCGATGTTGGTGCGGAGGAAGGCCACGTTTGCAATTCCCTCCTGTGTGGCCTGAGTGGCACCTGTCCACATGCGTGCTCCCTTGATGTCGACACCGATGAAGTTCCTGTCAGGATGACGCTTGGCCAGTCCTACGGCGTATTCTCCCTTTCCGCATCCGAGCTCAAGCACGATGGGGTTCTGGTTCTTGAAGTATTGTTCACGCCAGAGGCCGCGCATGGCGAAGGGCACATCGCTCACTACGGAATACGGATATTGGAAGACGCATGCATACGTTTCCATATCGGCAAACTTGGCCAGTTTTCCTTTACTCATTTGTTGTATTGTCTATTATCTTGCAAAGGTAGTGAAATGTTTCGTAATGTGCAAAATTTGGCTGCTTATTTTGTTTTTTATTAATATAAAAGAAGGCAGGGACACCGTGTGACGGTTGGTCTCTGCCTTCTGATAGATGTTTTCGGACGTGATTCTACTCTCCGTATTCGGCCTTCACGTCTTCGTAGAAATGTGCAACGGTCGTGTAGTAGTAGGGAATCAGCAGGAGGAATCCAAGACCCAGGGTGAGACAGGCGAGGATGAACCATCCGATGAAGCTCAGGGTGAGTACAAAGAGGTCTGTCTTGTGACCGTTCATCATCTTGATGCTCTTCGCCATTGCGTCGATGGCACTGATTTCCTTGTCGTCCTTCAGAATGAACTCCGTCAGAGCAAACATCAGGGCAATGATGATGCCGGGAATGATGAGCAGGATGAAGCCGATGACGACAGCGATGGAAACCAGGAACTCGGCAAGGAACACACGTCCGAAGTCCTTGTAACCGTCGAACAGATGGCCATAGTCGAGGCTCTCGTTGCGGATGAGACGGAGGAAGTAAATGGTTAAGCCCCAGGATAACGGCAGGCAGATGAGCTCCCAGATACCGGAGGTGCTGTAGCTCATGACAGCATTATCGCCCATGGGTGCGGTTATCGTCCATTCGATACCCGTGCTGAGGACCAGATAGATGAGCGCGACGATGACGGCGTTGCTCCATTTGCCCTCTAAGCTGGCGAGGGCTCTGTCCTTGTACTCTTGATTGGTTGCCATAACGATGAATGATTAATTATTCAATCACGACGGTCGTCCAACCGTGCTTGTCCTCGATTTCGCCGTACTGAATGCCGCGCAGCGTGTCGTAGAGCTTCTTTGAGATGGGACCGGGCTTGTCGCCAAACGAGTAGCGCTTGCCTGTGTCGAGGTCGTCGATATAGCTGATGGGGCTGATGACGGCTGCCGTTCCGCAGGCACCTGCCTCCTCGAAGGTCTCCAGTTCTTCCTCCGGAATCTGGCGGCGTTCCACCTTCATGCCCAGATCCTCAGCTACTTGCATGAGGCTCTTGTTGGTGATAGAGGGCAGGATAGAGGTTGATTTCGGGGTGACGTAGGTGTTGTCCTTGATGCCAAAGAAGTTGGCAGCACCGCACTCGTCGATATATTTCTTCTCCTTAGCGTCGAGGTAGAACTCGCAGGCATATCCCTTCTTGTGGGCAATATCATTGGCCATGAGCGATGCAGCATAGTTGCCACCGACCTTATAGAT
>JAEEGL011328995.1_pt1 | contig 70517 bp, 59 predicted proteins | sample 9134231 | NCBI WGS metagenome assembly JAEEGL01 (sample SAMN16246548, study PRJNA631951) | gut metagenome | biome: gut microbiome; feature: rumen; material: fiber-attached | host: Bos | place: Iran: Karaj | collected 2018-10
GTATCCCTTTTTCTCGCATCGTGCAATTCGGGATACCGCTCCGGAGTATGGCGGTATCCCTTTTTCTCGCATCGTGCAATTCGGGATACCGCTCCGGAGTATGGCGGTATCCCTTTTTCTCGCATCATGCAATTTGGGATACCGCCGACCTATTCTTCCGGGGAAAACGAGCGAAAGCTTAATAAAATGAGCGTCACATCGCCGGATTCGCGCCGGATCCAGGTGTTTCAGACCGCTTCGGACCGCTTACGCCCGCTTTCGCCCGGCCCTGGCATAAAAATATAAAAAAATTTTCAGAAAGGTATTGACAGGTGTCATAAAGTGGTGGTAGAATGCAATCACGAGTTAGATCGTGTCATGTTGTGTCATGATTCATGGCATGGGGCAACACAAAAACACAGATCAGACTCCTTACCAAAGATAAAGCCGTGCAAGCGGCAAAAGTACGAAAGAATTACGACTTTTACAAAAGACGAAGCCCGGGCGCAAGCCGGGGACAGAAGTACCAGAGAAAAAAACACAGGGTACTGAAGACAAATTGCAGAGGTACAAAAGAGCTTTGCCTGCGGAAGGACCGCACGCAAGGCTGAACTTCCCTTAAAAAGGAGCGGGCAGAGTTGTTGACCGGAGGGTTTGAGGGCGTTGTTGACGCGAAATCGCGCGTCGTGCTCCCGAGCAAACTGAGAAGCGAACTGGGTGACAAATTCCATCTGATGATGGGGTTCGACACCTATATTGCCATCTACCCCGAAGAGAACTTCAACGAGATGCTCACTCAGCTGATGCAAATGAAAAAGAGCAGCGACGAATACCTCGTGCTGGGGCGGTACCTGCTGGGCAACGCCTACGACGGGGAGCTGGACACGGCCGGCAGGGTGCTCATTCCGGCGGTGCTCAAGAAATTCGCCAAGCTGGACAAAGAAGTACACATAATGGGCGTTGGCGACCACATCGAGATCTGGGACAGCGAGACGTATCAGAACAATCAGATATTGTCCGCGGAAATGGTGCAGGAAGCACGCAAACTCATGAACTATTGACAGGGGGCACGCCATGGATGGTATGCCTTCTGCTGTTTTTTCACACACGCCGGTGCTGCTCCGCGAATGCCTCGAGCTGCTCGACGTGAAGCCGGACGGGTTCTACGTTGACGGCACGCTGGGCGGAGGCGGACACGCGTCGGAAGTTCTCGCACGGCTCGGCAGGCGCGGTACGCTCCTGGGCATTGACCGGGACAACGAGGCCCTGGCAGCCGCGGAAGTCAGACTCGCGGGCGTTGCCACCGAAGGCCGCTTCGAACTGCGGCACGGCAATTTTTCCCGGATCGCGGAGTTCTGCGAAGGCAGAAAGCCGGACGGGATACTGCTGGATCTGGGCGTTTCGTCGCACCAGCTGGACGTGCCGGAGCGCGGATTCAGTTACCGGTTCGACGCGCCGCTGGACATGCGAATGGACCGGGAGGCAGCACTGACCGCGTACGACGTGGTCAACGGCTATTCCGAAGCCCGTCTCGCCGGGATCCTGCGGGAATACGGCGAAGAACGCTACGCGAACCGGATCGCTTCCGGCATTACGCGTGCGCGCGCGCAGGCGCCGGTGCGCACGACGCTGGAGCTGGCGGAAATCGTCCGGAGCTCGGTGCCGGCCAAATACCTGAGCGGCGAGGGACACCCCGCCAAACGCACGTTCCAGGCGATCCGCATCGAGGTCAACGACGAACTCGGCGAACTCCGCCGGACGCTGGACACGGCGATAGAGATACTGAACGACGCGGGCCGTCTGGTGGTGATAACTTTCCACTCGCTGGAAGACCGCATCGTGAAGAATAAATTCAGGGAAGCACAGAATCCCTGCACCTGCCCGCCGGATTTTCCGGTGTGCGTATGCGGCAAGACGCCGCTGGGGCGTACGGTGACGCCTCACCCCGTAACGGGAAGCGAAAGTGAACTCGAGGCCAACAACCGCGCCCACAGCGCCAAGGTCCGCGCCTTTGAACGGAGATACTAAAGATGAGCAGCGATACGAGCGCGTACAAGATCACAGAAGATGAAGAGTACACCGTAGCCGAGGGGCTGTACGGCGGCTATGTCAATTACGGCGGGTACGAGGGAAGCGCCGCGCCGGCGTTGCCCGAGGCGGAGCCCGAGCCGGAGTATATTGTCCCTTCCGAAGACGAAATATATGTTTACGAGCACGAGCAGCGCCGCGGCAATGCCGTGCTGCACGAGATCAAGCTCAAAAAACAGCGCCGCAAAGCCAAAAACGGCATCCTGTTCAAAGTATCGCTGCTGCTGATGCTGGGCCTCATCGTGGGTGTGCGTTTTGCCTCCATCACCGAGATCAACTACCGCAATCAGTCGCTTCAGAAACAGCTGGACACCGTGAATTCCGAAGTGCAGCGCCGGCGAGTGGAGCTTGACAGTTCCATGTCCCTCACACAGCTGGCAGACATTGCCGAAAACGAACTGGGCATGCAGAAGCCGCAGCCGTATCAGATCAGGTACGTGAGCGTCGAGCGGATCGATCAGACCGAACTGGCGGACGTGGAATTGACCGGCACCACCGACGAGACTTCGTGGCTCGAACGCGTACAGAACGGAGTGCTTGAATTTTTAGGGATAACGCGGCAATGACTTCGGCAAAAAAAGATCACAAAATACGCAAGACCCTGTTCGCTAAAGACAGCGTCACCCGGGAGAAAAACTACGCAGGTGGGTTCAATGTCCTCACCCGCGTGCTTTTTTTATTGCTGATGCTGGTGATCATTGCGAATTTTGCCATCATTCAGATCGTGAAGGGCGATTACTACCGCCAGCAGGCCAACGCGCAGCAGAACGCGTGGCGCACGATCCCCGCCGGTCGGGGCACTATACTTGACACCAACGGCATCGAGCTCGCGGTGAGCGTCGCGGCCAATATAGTCACCGTTGACCCCAGCGTCGTCAAGAGCGCTGCGGTCAATTACGTCAAAAACTACATTGCCCAGCCCGGCGACGTGTACAGCGACGCTGCGGCGGAAGATATGTACCGCCGGCTGATCGCCAAAGATCTCGCCGAACTGCTCAAACTCGACGAAGAGTGGGTGTTCGAACAGGTTTCCGCGGAGGGCCGCTACAAAATGATCGCCCGCAAGATCGAGACGGACCTGGGCGACCGGGTCAAGGCGTGGCGCAGCGAGAAGCACATCAAAGGCGTGTATGTGGACGAAGACTCCAAGCGCATCTATCCGATGGGGAGCCTGGCGTGTCACGTGCTGGGCTTTACCGGCAATGACGACCAGGGCCTGGTGTGCGGTGTGGAAGTGGCGCTGAATAAGGAATTGACCGGTACCAACGGCCGCATAATGACCAGCGTTGACGCCAAGGGCAACGAGCTGCCGTACGATTCGGTGCGGCGCATTGACGCCGTGAAAGGCATGAACCCCGTGCTCACGCTGGACGCCAATATCCAGGCTATCGCCGAAAGCGCGCTGAAGCAGGCAATAATCGACTACAATGTGCTCGAAGGCGGCGCGGTCATCGTCATGAACGCCAAGAACGCGGACGTGCTTGCCATGGCGTCGTACCCCGACTTCGACCTGAACGACCCGTACGGCAAACCCGACTGGTACGACGACCCCGATTGGATCGGCAACGCCACCGAAGATGTCCAGATCCTCAGCACTACCGTATGGCGCAACAAAGCGCTCACCGACACGTACGAACCCGGTTCCACGTTCAAATCCATCTCCGCCGCCATAGGTCTCGAGGAAGGCAAAGTCCGCCCGAGCACGATGGTGACCGACTCGCCGCTCATCCTGCGCGGCTGGGAGATCAACTGCTGGAAAAAAGACGGCGACCACGGCAACGAGACCTTCGCCGACGCTATAAAGAACTCCTGTAACCCGATCCTGGCGCGGCTGGCGCTGGACATCGGGCTCGATACGTATTTGTCCTATATCCACGGCTTCGGCTTTTATGACCGCACCGGTATCACGATCTCCGGCGAAGCGGCCAGCATCATGCACGACGATCCGTCGGATATCGACCTGGCGGTCATGTCCTTCGGGCAGCGCTTCCAGATCACCCCGATCCAGATGGCAACGGCCTACTGTGCTCTTGCCAACGGCGGCACGCTGTACAAGCCCCGCATAGTGCGTGAACTGCGCGACCAGGACGGCGTCACCACCAAAGTGTACGAGTCCGTGGCGCTGCGGCAGGTGATCTCCCAGCGGACTTCTTCTGAAATGATGGAGATACTTGAAGACGTGGTGGCCAGCGGCACCGGCAGCAACGCGTATGTATCCGGCTACCGCGTCGCCGGCAAGACGGGTACTTCCGAAACACTGCAGACCCAGTCCACCGGGCGGTATATTGCGTCGTTCATCGGCATTGCCCCCGCCGACGATCCCGAGATCGTGGTACTGGTGATGCTGGACCATCCCGATGTGGAGAGCGGCGCGTCCGGCGGCCGTCAGGCGGCGCCCACCGTGGGCAAAATAATCGAAAAAACACTGGAATACATGGGCGTGGCGCGGCGCTACACCGAACTGGACCGGAAGGCGATGATGGTCAAATCCTACGTCCCCGATCTGTCGGAAGCGACGCTGGAAGACGCCCGCATCCTGCTCAAACGCGCGGGACTCGTGATGGAGGTGCCGGACCTGCCGGAAGACGCGGATCTCACCAAGATCATGGTGGCGGCGCAGGTGCCGGAAACGGGTCAATACATCACCGAAGGCTCCACCGTGATCGTTTACACCGACGCGGCGACCAAACGGACGCTCACCCGCGTACCGGACCTCACCGGCTACGCGCTGACGGACGCATATATTTTGCTTAACCAGCTGGGGTTCAACATGCACGCGGAGAACATCGGCACGGTGGTAGCCCAGAGCGTCGAACCGGGCACCATGCTGGAGCGCGGCGCAGTGATCGAACTCAGAGTGGAGAATACCAATACGGAATCAATGGGATGACGGAGGAAGAGACAGATGAAACTGACAGAACTCGTAGCAAAACTTGACGGCTGCCGGCTGCTGGACGAAGCACCGGTGCAGCTCGATATAGAATCGGTGGAGATCGACAGCCGCGAATGCCGGAAAGGCAGCCTGTTTGCCTGTGTGAAAGGCTATGTGCTGGACGGCCACGACTTCGCGGGCAAAGCGCTGGAGCGCGGGGCCGCGGCGCTGTTGACCGAATCTCCGGAGCGGCTGAAGGAAAAGGCGGCTGCCTGGGAGAAAGGTTACGTGCAGGGCGACAGCATACTGTGGCAGGGCCGGCTGATCCCGGTGATCGTGACGGACAACATCCGCCGCGACGTTGCCCGCATTGCCGACATTCTGGCGGATCACCCCTCCGGCAAGCTGGAGCTGATCGGCATCACCGGCACGAAGGGCAAGACCACCACGAGCTACATGATGCGCTCTATATTGACCGCCGCGGGCCGCAAGTCCGGCCTGATCGGCACGATCTGCAACTTCATCGGCGACGAGCGTATCCCCACCGAGCGCACCACGCCCGAGGCCAACGTGATCCAGCCGCTCCTCAAAAAAATGGTGGACGCGGGCATCGGCGAATGCGTGATGGAGGTCTCTTCCCAGGGCCTCAACCTGGACCGCGTGGGCGGCTGCGAATTCGCCGTAGGGCTGTTCACGAACCTGTCTCCCGACCACATCGGCCCGTCGGAGCACGCCAACATGGATGAATACGCCGCGGCCAAGGCCAAGCTGTTCGGGCTCTCCCGGTACGCGCTGGTGAACCGGGACAACGACTGGTCCGAATACATGATCGCCCGGGCGCAGGCCACGGTCAAAGAAAAATTGTACACTTTCGGCATGTCGGAAGGCTGCGAGTTCCGCGCGGTCAATGTCGTTAAACACCCCGAAGGCGTCGAATACGACTGCCTGGAGGCAGGGGAGCTCAAGGCGCACGTGGTTGTCCCCATTCCGGGCCGGTTCAGCGTGTACAACTCCCTGGGCGCGTACGCGGCGATGCGGCTGATCGGCATTGCCCCCGAGATCTGCGTGGAAGGCCTTTCCACCGTGGCGGTGGCGGGCAAAGCGGAAGTCGTGCCCACGGGCCGCGATTTCACCGTGATCATCGACTACGCGCACAACCCCGACAGTTTCATCAACATCATCACCACGGTCAAAGAATTCGCCAAACGCACGGTATTCCTGTTCGGCTGCGGCGGCGACCGCAACCGCCCCAGAGCGCTGATGGGCGAGACCGCGGGCAAATACGCGGACTTCTCCATCATCACCTCGGACAACCCGCGCAGCGAAGACCCGGCGTCCATCGTTGCCGACCTGGAAGCGGGACTCAAGCCCACCGGCGGCAAGTACGTGGTCATCGTTGACCGGCGCGAAGCCATCCACTGGGCGATCAAACACGCACTTCCCGGCGACGTGATCATCCTGGCGGGCAAAGGCCACGAAACTTATCAGATCCTTAAAGACCGCACGATCCATTTCGACGAGCGGGAAGTGGTCCGGGAGGCGCTGGCAGAGTTATGAAACGCACGACGCTGAAGCAGCTGGCCGCGTTCTGCGGCGGGGAATACCCGGGCAGCCATCCGCGCTTGACAGTAGATGCGGTGGTCACCGATTCGCGCAAAGCCGTAAAGGGCGGCGCGTTCCTGGCGCTCAAAGGCGAGAATTTCGACGGGCACGCGTTCGTGGGCAAAGCGCTGGCCGGCGGAGCGGTGTGTGCGGTAGTTGACGACGCGGACGGCGCGCGGGCGGGCAAGTACGGGGACAACGCGATCCTCGTAAAGGACACCCTCGCCGCGTACGCGGATATTGCCGCCGGCGTCATGGCGCGGGACTTCCCGAAAACGCGGCGGATCGCGGTCACCGGCAGCGTGGGCAAGACGTCCACGAAGGAACTGACCCACGCCGTGCTGGCCTCCGCCTTCAGAGCCGAAAAAACCGCGGCCAACCACAACAATGAAGTCGGCCTGCCCCAGACCGTGCTGGCGCTCCCCTTGGATACAGAGATATTCGTGGCGGAGATGGGCATGCGCGGTTTCGGCCAGATCCAATATTTAGAGCACATCGTGCACCCCGAGGCGGCGATCATCACCACCATCGGCAACGCGCACCTGGAACTTTTAGGCAGCCGCGAAAACATCCTGAAAGCCAAGATGGAGGTGTGCCTGGGCGGCGCGCGCCTGCCCGCAAATAAACCGTTCCGGCTGATCGTCAACGGCGACTGCGACCTCTTGAAAGATCGCGCAAAACTGCGCGGGATCGCGGCGGGCTACGGCTGCAAAAATATAGAGATCATCACCTTCGGCCAGGACGCGGCGTGCGACTACCGCGCCACCGAAGTGATCTCGGGCGAGCACGGCATCAATTATCTGCTGGTAAGCCGCGAGGGGAACTGCCATGTTGACCTGCCGCTTCCCGGAGAGCACAACGTGTACAATTCCATGGCCGCCATTGCCGCCGGCGCGCTGTTCGGCATTGCGCCCGAGGACGCGGTGGTCGCCATGCGCGCCTACGCCGAAACCAACAGCGGGGTCAATTCTCTCCGCCAGCGCACGGTCAAACTCGCGGGCGGCCGGATCACGCTGATGGACGACGCGTACAACGCCGGGCCCGAATCCATGCCTGCATCCCTTAAAGTGATGGCGGGTTTTACCGCGGACAAGCATATTGCCGCCCTGGGCGACATGGTGGAACTGGGGCCGAAGTCGCCGGAGTTCCATCTGGAAGTGGGGCGTATTGCCGCCGGCTATTGCGACCGCATCTTCACGGTAGGCGAGAAAGCCAAAGCGTACGTGACCGGATTTGACGCCGCCGTGAAAACGCGCGGGAAAGCCGTAAAATGCGCTGAAAGCTTTGACACTACTGATGATGCCTACGAGGCGGTAAAGGCGTATATTGACCGCGAACTCGCCGCCGGACATACAGTAGCCATCCTGGTGAAAGGCTCCCACATAATGCACATGGGCCACATTTCCGCGCGCCTGGAGGAAGATTACAAATGAAAGTGTACGAAATACTCATCTGCATGGCAGCGGTGTTCGCCGCGGGCGTACTGCTGGGACCGGTAGTGATCCCGCTGATGCGCCGGCTGAAATTCGGCCAGTCCGAGCGCGACGACGGACCGCAGAGCCACCTCAAAAAGCAGGGCACGCCCACGATGGGCGGCTGGATCTTCCTGATCCCGATCGTTGCCGCCGCGGTTATCTGCGCGCTGATCTGGCACGATGCCTGGATGATGTTTCCGGCGGTATGTATGCTGGGCTTCGGCGTCGTGGGTTTCCTGGACGATTTCATCAAGGTCAAAAAACGCAAAAAAGGCCTGTACGCCTGGCAGAAAATGCTGATGCTCCTGCTGTTCTCGCTGGGCATCGCGCTGTGGCTGTATTTTAAAGGCGGGGAGGATATCACCGTCCTCCGCTTCGATATGTTCCGCGCGCACGGCGAACTGGACATCAAGTGGTTCTTCATTCCGTACGCGGTGTTCGTGCTGCTGGCCACCACCAACGCGGTCAACCTCACCGACGGCCTCGACGGCCTGGCCTCCGGCATCAGTACTATAGTGTTTGCGATGATCTCCTGCGTGGCGTTCACGCTGAACGGCACGCGCACGCTGCAGCTCACCGGTTTTGTGTGCGCCGCCGCGCTGCTGGCGTTTCTGGTGTTCAACTACAATCCCGCCCGCATCTTCATGGGCGACACGGGTTCGCTGGCGCTGGGAGGCGGGATAGCGGTGTTGACGCTGATGATGCGCCGCCCGCTGATAATGCTGATCGGCGGCTTGATCTTCGTGATCGAGGCGCTCAGCGACATAATCCAGGTGGGCGTATTCAAAGCGTCCGGCCGCAAAAAGCGCGTGTTCAAAATGGCGCCGATCCACCACCATTTCGAGCTTTCGGGCTGGAGCGAAAAGCGTGTGGTGTGGAGCTTCTGGGGCTTCGCGCTGGCGTGCTGCGTATTCACGTATTTCAGTATCTGCATGACCTGACGGCCGCGTATTGACGGCCGCCGGCGGAGGGGACAACATGGCGCGTAAGAAGCGTGTTGACAACGACATCCATACCAACATCAGTTACTCCCAGGTGGATTTCTGGCTGCTTCTGAGCGTCGTTCTCCTGGTGGGTATCGGTACGATGATGATCTTCAGCGCCAGCACCCCCAGTTCTTACTCCAAATCTCCGGATTCCACCGCGTACGACGTGCTGAAGACGCAGATCGTGTACACCGTTGTGGGCATCGTGATTCTGTTCGTAGTCAGCATGGCGGATTACAAGTATCTGCAGCCGCTTTCCATCGTGCTTTTTGCGGTCGCGACGGGACTGATGGCTGCGGTGTTCACTCCTATCGGCATTACGCTCAACAACGCACGCCGCTGGATCGATCTGAAAGTGATCACGTTCCAGCCTTCCGAAATACTTAAGCTGGCGGTAGTGTTTTTCATGGCGTACGTATTGTCCAACCCCACGATCCGCAAGAAGGCGGTGGGACTGTGGGGAATATTTATTTTTGTTGTCCCCGTGGCGCTCAACGTGCTGATGCTGGTCAAACAGCCGCACATCAGCTGTGTTATCATCATCGGCCTGATCACGGGGGCAATGATGTTCGCGGGCAAAGTAAAATGGTACACGTTTGCGGTGACTATTGCCCTCGCCGTCGGCGCGGTGCTGGCAATTCTGCTCTTCGTCAAAAGCAATGAGGGCCTGTCCCTCGACTATATCGTCAACCGCTTTGCGGCCCACAGCGGCGACGCGGCGGATGAGGCGGACACGTACCAGGCCACGCAGTCAATGCTGGCCATCGGCTCCGGCGGCCTCTTCGGCAAGGGCTTCGGCCGCAGCGTCCAGAAGTACCTGTACCTGCCCGAGCCGTACAACGATTTTATCTTTTCGATCCTCGCCGAGGAACTGGGCCTGGTAGGTGTGCTGCTGGTGATCGTGCTGTTCATCATCCTGATCCTGCGCGGCTACAAAGTCTCCCGCAACGCGCCGGACATGTTCGGAGCGCTGGTGGCGTACGGCATCACCACCAACGTGGCGATCCAGGTGGTGCTCAACCTGGCCGTGGTGAGCAAACTGATGCCGGTCACGGGCATCTCGCTGCCGTTCTTCAGCTACGGCGGCACGTCGCTGTGGATAATGCTGGCGGGCATGGGCGTGGTGCTCAATATATCGAAGCAGTCAAAGTATTCGAAGTTTTGAGGTCAGTTCCAGTTATCAATAACTGCGGAAAATAGGACAATTCTGCTTTATATTGTTGGTTTTATACCACGTCGGGCGCCTTCTCACCCGTCTCAGGTCCGGCTGGCTTTGCGGATTTAGGACAAGATTTGCGATTCTGCCGGGTTTTATACCAGTTTGGACGCCTTCTCTTGTTAGACGGGCGCCTTCATTCCTGGCATGATAAGACAATTCTTTTGAATGTTGAATTCTTTATACTATCGTGGTGGACAAGACGTGGTATTACATAAAAGGTATATAATGTATTTATCCCATATTTCTGATTTTACGTTTTTGAAAATGAGCGAGAGCTCTGCAATAGTAGGACAATTTATATCCAATCTTATCTGTTTATACCAAAATGGCCGAAAAAAATGAACGAGAATGCAAAGCAAACGAGCGAGATCCGATTGCGAAAACAAAGGATAGACAAGGCTTACGCAGGAATGCATTAAACGCAGCCTAAGCACCGTTATTGCCCGGATCCGCGGCCGGCTGCAGACGGGATTATCATTTGTGCGCATCCTTATGTTCATGCGTAAGCCCTGACAGAATAGAAGAAATCACTTGAACGATCATGTCGTATCGTATACAATAAGTCAAGGATATATTCCAGGTTGTCTTAAACACCGGGCAGGACGTAAAAAATAATGGAGAACAGATCGGTGAACCGGATGGCGAAGTTGCAGACATTGGCGGCAGTGATCACAGCGGGAATAATGATATTGTCAACACTCCCCGCTCCGGCATACCGCACCGCTTATGCGGCCGGGAGCGAAACGCAGGAAGGAACGGAAACGATGGACACGTACAGCGATACCTGGGTCCTCACGGACGCGCTGGGACGGAAGGCGGCGGAACCATCCCGCGAAAGCACAAAGCGGGAAGGTAAATACGTGCTGATCTTTTACCACATCTGGCACAGCGACTTCATGAAAAGCACAGTAAACGCGGACAAACAGGCGCCGCGCAACGTTTCCGCCATACTGGAGAGCGAACCGGACGCACGGGACGATGCATCATTATGGGGACCGGAGGTCAGCTACCATTACTGGGGCGAGCCGCTGTACGGATTTTACAACCTGGATATTGACGAATATGTCATACGCAGGCACGCGCAGCTGTTGACGGACGCGGGCATTGACGGCATCGTGCTGGACTATTCAAACTATTGCGTCGACGGTGTGCACAGCGAATCCACGTACAGCCGGAAGGCGTTGACGATGCTGCTGAATACATACATCAAGATCCGCTCCGAAGGCGGGAAGACTCCCGGCGTGGTGCTGTTGCTTACCTGGGACGCTTCGGTCAACGGCACGGCGCTCAAGCAGTTTTACAAAGATTATTATTCAAAGCCGGAGTATTCGGACCTGTGGTTCCAATGGGAGGGGAAGCCTCTGGTGCTGGGCCAGTATGCGACCGTACCCTTTGATATTATTAATTTTTGGACATATCGCAGGCCGTGGCCGCTTTATACGCCCGTTGACGGACCAAACGAGTGGTCGTGGCTCTCCAATTATCCCCAGCAGCCCGGATATACGGAAGACGATCCGGTCGAAATGGTGGCGGTGAGTGTTGCCCAGAACTGGTCCGAATCGCTGGATTTCATGAGCGCCACGGACGCCGAAGGGAATTATATTGCCCACGGCCGCAGTTACACATATGGCGGCAAAAACAAACTGCTCAAGGATCCCGTGAGCTCCGAGTACGGCAGCAAGTACGGCGCCAATTTCCAGCAGCAGTTCGACCGGGCGATCGAACTGGATCCGTCGGTGCTGTTCATCACCGGCTGGAACGAGTGGATCGCGGCACGGTTCCTGAACATCCCTTCCTGGGCGCGTTGCTCGGCAGACCCGGTGCCTGCGGGCGGCGGTTTCTGCGATGTGTTCTGCACAGAGTTTTCGAGAGATATCGAACCGACGCGACAGGGCGGTTTAGACGATAATTTCTATAATCAGCTGGTGATCAATATCCGGCGGTTCAAGGGGACCGGCGCGCTGCCGGCGGGCAATAAAACGGCCGAACCGGCGGAGGGAGTTGACCTCACTGCTGCAGAGCTTTGGGACGGTATTGTCCCTGAATACCGCGATGATACCGGCGACACGGCGGTGCGCGACTTCGACGGCATCGGCAACAACCACTACACGAACACCACCGGCCGCAACGATCTTCGGATCATGAAAGTGTTCCACACTGCTGAAAATATCTATTTTTACGCCGAGACTGCCGCGGACATTTCGAGCGACCGTACCGGTGGCTGGATGACGCTGTTCATCAAGACGGCCGCGGTCGGCAAAACCTGGGAAGGCTACAACTACGCAGTTAACCGCACGACCCCGGGGGAGACTGCCACGCTGGAGCGCTCTAAGGGCGGGTGGAACTGGGAGCCTGTTGACGATCAGCTCCGGTATGCGGTGAGCGGCAATAAGCTGGTGCTTGTGATACCGCGAAGTAGCCTGGGGATCGGCAGAGACGACGCGCTCAAAATTGAATTTAAGTGGGCGGACAATGTCTGCCTTGACGCCGATGACGGCTACGGCGCAGGGGATATATTAAAGTTTTACGAGAACGGGGACGTTGCCCCCGGCGGACGGTTCAACTATCTGTATTACTCGGAAGAAGCGGCGGAAGCGGCAGAGAAACACTCCGGCGGAAACGGCCTTTACACCGCGCTGCTCATCGGCAGCGGCGTGATCACCGCAGGTGCGGTCGGTGCGGCGATCGCCGTGGCGGCTGCGGGGAAAAAGAAGAAGGAATCATAAGACGCTTTTGCGGTACTGCGCGGGCGTCATGCCCTCGTGATATTTGAAGTATTTCAGGAACTGGTTCAGGTCGGACCAGCCGAGAAATTGGCCAACGGCAGAAACGGGCATATCTGATGTTGTGAGCAGCTTCTTGGCCAGTGCCAGTTTGCGCCCGTTGATGTAGTCTTTCACGGTCTGGCCGAACTCTGCTTTGAATACGCGGCCCAGGTAGTCTTTGTTGTAGCAGAAATCTGCCGCAAGGCTCTCAGCCGTCAGCGGTTTCATAAGATTTTGAAGGATATAGTCGCGCACCTTAGTTGCCAGTTGCTGCTGAGGTGTGGTTTCCTTGGCCAGCCTTTCCGCGACATATATCGTCTCCAGCATCAGAACGTCGCAGATATAGGTATCGGCTTCGCCTCGGACATGCTTGCTGTAGAGCTCTGCCAGCGGACTTTCGGCGGCATTGGCGCCTTTGAAAACCGCGTATTTTTCAAGAGGAAAGAAAATGAAATTGCTGCAGCTGAATTCGGCTATATAGAAGGCGGTACCGGTATTGTCCGCGGAAATAGAAGGGTTGGCAATACCGCTGTATGTGGTGAACGGGGAGACAATGGCGAGATTGCCCGCAGTGAGTCCGACCGTTTCACCGTCAATAATAAGATCCAGCTTTCCGTTCGAGAGGTATATCAACTGATAATTATTCAGAAACGTCTGGTTTATTTTAGTTTTTCTTTCAAATTCAAGCAGGCTGGCGCTTAGAAAGTCGATGGTACACGGAGTCTCTTTTTTGGCGATGTAGTGGGTATAAACGTTAGATTCAAACCGGATCATGTCAGTTTTTCTCCTTTTTGGCGGCGAATTATCACTTGATTCAGTGTACTATATCGGATAAAATTAGTCAAGGCTCAAGAGCGAAATGTGACGCTGGCACTGTGAGGTGGATAAATGAAAGGCAATCGATCACTGATTAAATGGTGTGCGCTGCTGTGTGCGTTGCTGCTGCCGGGATTGACTGCCTGTTCCGCGCCCGGACACGGCATGCCGGAAGTGACGCGCGGAAGCACAAGTACTCCTGAACCTGAGGCGGTGCCGGAGCTCAAGGGCGCTGTTGACAACGCGCGCCTGCGCAATAAAACTGTCAAAAACTATACGGTACATGCCAGTCCCGTGCTGGAGAATTTCTATAATCTGTACAACATGGAAGTGGAGCGCTGCGACGATCCCGAATACCCGTACCGCATGTGGATCTTCGGCGAATCCACCGGCGACCGCGCAAACCCCGATACAGGCTACGACTCGATATTCCACGGCCGCGGCAGAGATGTTGACCACTGGGAGATGTGGTGCGGCGAGCAGAACGGCATTGACATCTGGGACACCACCATGGATCCGGCCCTTTGGCAGCCGGTGCTTAGGCGCGCAGACAAAAACTACGATTCCGTCCACAATGGCGATCCGTCAGTAGTGTACAAAGACGACAGATTTTATATGGCGTTTTCTTCCGTAGGCTTTGACGAGCGCGACGGACGCACGTATATCATAAACAATATCATGGGTGCGGTCTCGGACGACGGCATCCACTGGACCAAAAGCGAAGCGCCGCTGCTGATCTGGGACCGGGAGTACATCGAGGGCTGGGAGGCCGGCACTCCCTGCCCGCCGTCAACCGGTGGATACCACCGGCCTTCGCTGATGTGGGACAATGCCGAAAACAAATGGAAACTCTGGTTCGATTACTACCTGCCCGGCACGTTCCTGTCCATGGGCTACGCGGTCAACAACGGCGATTTCATGCAAAGCTCCCACTGGCAGGTGATCCATGCCGAAGAAACCCCGCAGCTTAAAGACTGGCCGAATCCGGAAGTCTGCCGCATCGGGGACAAGTATTACGCGTTCTCCGACGCGCCGGGTTACGGCGTTTCCCGGGGCGGCGCGCAGAACGACCGGCAGCTGGTGATCGCGGTGTCGGACAACGGCTGGGATTGGCGCGTGCTGGGCCGTTTCCTGCCGGAATCAAAAGAGTGGGGAACACACCTGCCGCAGACGTTTATCGACACTGCACAGGGCGGTGAAACGAAGCTGTACCTGTTTTATTCAATGACCGATCAGGAAAATCTGCCGAGATATGTGAAGGCGAATTACCTGGTGATTGACGCCGCGGAACTGCTGAAACTGGAGGGAGAATAATGCGATATCTGATACTGGCGGTAATAATTGCCGCTGTGCTGGCGGCGGTGCTGCTTATGAGCGGCTGCAAAGCAAAGGAAGGCGAAAATGAAAAGCCCGGCATTGACCCGGCGCTGCTGTACGATGACCCGGAGACGCTGGTGCAGCCGGATCCGGACAAACACCTGCAGGTAAAACTACTGGACAGCGGCAAAGATATTTTCCAGCCGGTGAACGGTTATTCGTACCGGTACGGCCCGACGATGATCACGTACAAAGACGGCTCGATGGACGCCTGGTTCGCCACTCCCGGCACGCACGGGGAGGGGGACTGGCTGACATACCGGCATATCGATCCGGCTACCGGGGAGAGTTCCCCGGAAGTTGCTGCCGTGCAGCCTACGGGCGAGTCATGGGACCGGTTGTCCTGCTGCGACCCCGGTGCGGTGTATTTCGGCGGGTATTACTACCTGGGATATACGTCCACCGTTGACATCGGCGGTGTCCGGAACAATGTTTTTATTGCCCGCTCGCGCACGCCCGACGGCCCGTACGAAAAATGGAACGGCAGCGGCTGGGGCGGCGATCCGTACCCGGTGGTCTACTACGACGGCAACGCGGCCGAATTCGGCGCGGGCGAACCGGCAATGGTCACCGTAGGCGGTAAGATATATCTGTACTATACCTGGAAGAGCGCGAGATCCTCCGGCGAGAAGATCAACCAGCTGCGCGTCGCGGTGGGTGACGCCGCCAGCGAGAACTGGCCTGCGACGCTGGAATACAAAGGCGTGTGCTACGACTGCACCTCTGCCACAGCGCAGGATTCAGCAGATGTGAAATATATAGAAAATTACGGCAAATTCTTGGCGGTCTGTACCGATAATCGTTTTACCGACAGCAGCCGGCTGGCGTTTTATGAATCCGACGACGGCATATCCTTCACGCGCATCGCGGAACTGCGCACCGATCTGGCCGTCAAACTGCACAACTGCGGCATTTCGTCCCGCCAGAACGGGCACATAAATACAGAGGACAATATTTACGTAGCTTACGCGTACGGCAGCGACTGGGGCGTGTGGCCAACACGCATGCACGGAATTGCCATCACCCTCGGCGATGAGCCGGACTTTTCAGACAAGAGCGGTAAGAGCGTCAGTGTACAGGTGGATATTGCCGACATGCCCGCCGAAAAATGGACAGTGGGCGTCACTGCCATACCGCACGCATACCGGCAGATCGAGGGCAACGAATTCGACCTGGGCATCTACTGGACGGATTATTCGTACACCGATCCCATCGCGGTGGGTGATATTTCGAAGATCAAGTTTTACGGCTACGACAGTTCGATCATATCCATTAAAGGCCGTACGGTGAAAGCACTGAAGCCCGGGACAACGTATGTCACGGCAGAATATGACGGACGAAGCATATTGATACCGGTGCGGGTATACGCGGAAGGCACGCCGCTGAACGATGCCGGTACCGTGCGGTCTGTCACCGCGACGCAAACGGAGTACCGGGTAGACATTGCCTCCCGTGAAGCCAAACAGATCCGCGTGCGCGCCGATTATGCCGGCGGTACCTGGATGGAAGTGTTCAAAAAGGACGAAGGCGTGACCTACTCCGGCTACGATAAAGATCTGATCCGCGTAAGCGCGGACGGGGTCATTTCGTCGAAAAAAGTAGCAGGTGAGACCGAAGTCACCGTCAGTTACGGCGGTCAGAGCGTTACGGTCAAAGTGATCTGTAATTGACAGCGGCAGGGAGGCGCGAAAAATGAACGTTAACGGTCAACTGCGGCCGAAGTTTCATTTTACACCGGGATCCGGCTGGATGAACGACCCCAACGGCCTTATTTATGAGGCCGCCACGGGCTTGTATCACCTGTTCTTTCAGTATTGTCTCACGCTGGACGAGGACCAGACGCAGAAGTGGTGGGGGCACGCGGTGTCGCATGATCTGATGCACTGGACTGAGTTGCCGCCGGCGATCGCGCCGGACGAACTGGGCGGCGCCTGGTCAGGCTGCTGTGTCTGCGACGCGGACAATACTTCCGCTCTGTTTAATGATACGGATGACAACGCATCCCGCCTGGTAGCGCTGTACACCGGCGCCGGGCCGCATCCGGTGTACAATTATCAGAAGCAGCTGGCGGCGTTTTCTGTTGACCATGGCCTTACCTGGAAAAAGTACGCAGGCAATCCTGTAATTGCCTCCCGTCCGGGCGATCAACCTTCGTTTGACAATCGCGATCCCTCGGTGTTCCGGTTGCCGTTCCCGGATGGCTGCGGCGGCAGCAGACTGCGCTGGGTCATGATGATCGCGGGCATGTGGGCAAGGCTGTTCGTATCCGACGACCTGCTTCACTGGGAGTTTTGCGGCGATGTATTCAAAAAAGGCGGCAGCCACCTGGAGTCCGAGTGCCCGGATATTTTTCCGATGCAGGTGAACGGCGATCTGGAACGCACTGTATGGGTCTATTCCGGCGCGGGACGGTTTTTTGTGGTCGGACATCTGGATGCGCAAGCGGATGGCCGCGTCAGTTTCGTGGCAGACAGCGATCAAATAGAGTTGAACATGGGGTCAGACGTGATGTACGCGGCGCAGACGTACAACGATGCTCCCGGAGGCCGCCGGATATTTGTATACTGGATGGTGGATAAAAGTGCCCGGCGGCTCGCAGAACGGGGTTTCTGCAAAGAATGGGACGGTTTTCAGTCGCTGCCCATGGAGGCATCACTTATCGAACGCGGCGGTCAATACCGGCTGCAAATGCGTCCGGCGGCCGGGTTTTTCAGCGAGTTAAAGCGCCGCACGCTGGTGGAGGGTGAGGCCAACACGGCGGGTGTGGTATTCTCACGCCCCGCACCGGGCAGTTGTGAGCTGAAACTGGAACTGCCGCCTGAGCCGCACTGTACGGTATCCGTGGAGGGGCGCGGCGCGTGCGCGTACCGGATCGAAATACGGGAGGACAGTGCGATCGTTATAGACGGCGGCCGCGCGGTACCCATGGCATTTGAAGATGAGATGGGTGACAGGAACGGAACCGGTGCCGAACGGCTGGAACTGTTGATCATACGTGACGGCGCGTGCCTGGATGTGTTTTCTGATCAGGGCGGCCATGCGCATGCGCTGGTATTGCCCAAAGAGGGCGTTGCCGCGCAAAGCGGTATGACGCCGGAAACGCTCGTGTTGACTGTAGATGCCGTCGGCGGGAGCGTGCCGGAGACTCCGATACGATATTGTCTGAGCGAGCTGGAATAGACCTTCATGGAGGGACAGCGCGATGAAAATTGCCGGAAGCGAATTGATACGGAACGTGATGCTGTTGACCGCCGCGGTGCTGACACTGACCGCGGTCATATCGTCGTTTGCTACTGACTCCGGAGACCAGTGGCGTCCGCGCAGCCACTTCACCGTTTCCTCCGGCTGGATCAACGATCCCAACGGCCTCGTATACAACAGCGAGACCGGCGAATATAATCTGTTTTTTCAGCACAATCAGACAGTTAAAGAAGACATAGCCGCAAAAAGCTGGGGCCACGCCGTGAGCACCGACCTGGTGCACTGGACGGAGCTGGAGTCTGCGATACTGCCCGACGAATTAGGCGCGATCTGGTCCGGTTCGGCTGTGATCGACCGGGACAACACCTCCGGCCTTTTTGACGATACCACACCGCCCGGCGCCCGCATGGTGGCGTTCTTTACATATTACGGCGCGAGCGGGGAATTCGGAACGGAAAAGCAGGGAATGGCGTATTCCGTTGACAACGGCCGTACCTGGCGCAAATACGAAGGCAATCCTGTGGTGTACGATCCTTCCGTCACCGACGGATTTCGCGATCCCAAAGTCTTTCGCGTGAGTGACGGCAGCGGCGGGGAACAGTGGGCAATGCTCGTGGCCGGCGGCGCCGCGCGGCTTTACACGTCGCGCAACTTGATTAACTGGTCGTTTGCCGGCTTCTGCAAAGACCGGGACGGTGATCTGATCCGCACCGAGTGCCCCGACCTGTATCCGATCACTGCGGACGACGGCACCGAACACTGGGTGCTTGTCTGTGCCGGACGCACGTATTATACCGGAAGCGTAATTGCCGAACCGAGCGGTGGACTGGCATTTGAAGCGGACAGCGCACAATTGACCGCGGTGGAGACTCCCACGGATATGTATGCCTGCCAGACGTTTTCCAATATGCCGGACGGGCGGCGCGTAGGTATATACTGGTTGATCGACAACACGATGCAGAATTCAGAGACTGCCGCCAGACTTTCCGGCAAAAACTGGGACGGGGCAGAATCGCTGCCGGTAGAATTCCGCCTCGTAAAGCGGTCGGACGGCTACCGGCTGGCGCTGAGCCCGGCGGCGGAGGTGTATAAGCTCGTGAGCGCCGCGCCTGTCTGGACTGCCGGAGGCGCTGGAACCTTGACCGTTACCGAGGACGGATTAGAACTGTATCCCGACGGGGACTGCACTTCGGTGTATGTTAAGCTGAAATTCAAAGGCATCGATGCAGCGCGGCTGGCGATAGAGGTGCTGTCGCGCGGCGAAGAAAGCACTTCTCTGACTTACAGTTTCGCGGGCGAGCGGCTTACGGTGGTGCGCGGAGAGCGTTCCGGCATTGGCGTCAGGGAGAATATGTTCATGAACGCTCCGGCGGACATTGACGGCAGCGTGACGCTGGAACTGTTTATTGACCGCTCGGCGGTGGCAATATTCGACAGCCAGGGACACACAGCCCAGGGACTGGTATTCCCGACCGGCACCGGAAAAGCCGGGATCGTCCTCCGCGCCAAGCTGGGGAAGGCGGAACTGATCTCCGCCGAAGTGTATGAACTGTCGGAAATGCAAATTGAACCAACAGAATCCTCCGAAAACGATGACGTCGGCGGAAACGGTAATGGCGGCAAAAAAGCAGGGACCGGCGGAGGATTGTCGACCGGTTTAACGGCTGCGATCATCGCCGGGATCGTACTGCTGGCTGCCGGTGCCATTGCGGCGATACTGATTTTAAAAAAGCCGGACGCTAACGTTTCAGGCGCTAAAGTTTCCGACCCTCCGGCAGCCGGCAGTACGGACGCACCGTCGGAATCAAACGCTGTTTTGCCGCTTCCGGCGGACAGGGCCGGAAAGGCGTACTGGCAGGGCAAGACCGCTGCGTATCTTGGCGACAGTATCACCGAACTGGGACAATATCAGATCTTCCTGAGGCAGTTCTTAGACCTGCATCGCGGATATACATTCGCGGTGAGCGGCACGCAGCTTACCGGATTTGACCGCGCGTTCACGCAGAGAGCAAAGGACATTGACGTGGACACCGACCTGATATTCGTGCTGGGCGGTACCAACGATTTCCATGTCGGCGCCCCGCTGGGTACGATCGATGATCCGCCCTCTGAGACCTCGTTTTACGGCGCGTTAAAATCGGTGTGTGAAACGCTAAAACACGACCATCCGGACGCGCTGATAGTGTTTGCTACCCCTACGCGCCGCACCGTACCGCCCGGATCTGGGGTCCCGGACCTTAATTCTGCGGGGCTGTCCCTGAAAGCCTACCGCGATGCTATAATAGAAGTATGTGCGCGGTACGGGATCCCGGTGCTGGACCTGTATATGAACAGCCTGATCACTGAAGAGACTGCGGATACATATTTGATGGACGGGCTGCATCCCAACCGGGAGGGCTTCGAGCAGATGGCGAAGGAAATTGCCGCTTATCTGTGCCCGGGCGAGTTTGATTGATCGGACGGTGTTAGTATTGACCATAACCGGGAATTATCTGTCTTTACCGTACAACCCCGCGGCGGCGCTGAAAACGCTGCTGTTCTATAACGGAGAAAAACTGTTGCTTGACATCACGGAACGCGTGGATTTCTGCACGCCGGACCGCAGAGTGTACTTCAATTGTTCGCGCTGGAAAGGGCTGGATATTCGGATCGTATGCGAAGCGGGCAATACAGTTATCTGCGATGACTGTACTGCGCTGAGGAACGCGGCAGGAAAGATGCTTATCGGGCAATCAGACTATGTCCCTGAACTATCCGCGCACCGCGCTGAAAACCGGCCGTTCATCCATTTTATGCGCGAAAGAGGCTGGATCAACGACCCGAACGGCCCGGTTTATTATAAAGGCAGATATCACACGTTCTTCCAGACGAATCCGGTCAGCCGGGAACACCGCAATATGCACTGGGGCCATGCCTGCTCGGACGATCTGTTTCACTGGGAGGTATTGCCCGAGGCGCTGCGGCCGGACGAAAACGGCGAGATCTTTTCCGGAAGCGCCGTGGTCAGCGGCGGAAAACTGATCCTTTTTTACACTGCGGCTGGCGGCATCACCCGTCTTTCGCAAGGCAAAAAGTTTGAGATCTGCTCCGCGGAATCAAAAGACGGACGAACATTCACCAATTTTAAATACAGCATCGTGCCCACGGGCGAGAGCCGCTATTCCCGCGATCCGAAAGTGGTCTGGTGTGAAGAGGAGCAGGTCTTCCTCATGCTCGTATACCGGGATGAAAGCAACTATTTGCTTTATTCTTCGGAGAATCTCGCATCCTGGCGTTTTGAGCAGCTGCTCGAACTGCCTGAGGATTCCGAATGTCCGGACATATATAAGCTGTACGCTGACGGCAATACTTCGCGGCCGTTCTGGATCATTTCCGGCGCTTCCGACCGTTATCTGATCGGTCATTTCGAACGTCAATACGGCGATGAAGGAACAAAGAATACCGGTGCGGAGCGCATCGTGTTTGTCCCGGAGCAGCGGGCGGGCAGGCTCCATTACGGCAATGCCAGCTACGCGGGGCAGTCGTTTTTCGGCACACCGGACGGCGATATCAAACGGCTGACGTGGCTCAAAACATCGCCTGCGCACGATCTCAGCGCCGGACAGCTGTCAATACCCATGCATATGAGTCTCGTTACCGGCGAAGACCGGATGTACCTGTGTGCGCAACCTGTAAAAGAGATCGAAAGGCTGTACCGGCGGCAGGAGCGGTTCGTCAACACCGCGACCGAACGCGGCGCGGAGGCGAAAACGCAGACGCTTTGTGTATTGCCCCACAGCGCGTTGGATATACTGATCTCACTTCCGCCCGCAAAGAAAGGAACTGTCTCGTTTTCGCTTTTCGGCTGCGCTGTTGACATCGATTTCTACCGCAATACAGTGGAGTGCTGCGGCTGCACCGCGCCGCTGCGGGCAGGGGACGGCAATTCGGATATCCGGATGATCGTTGACCGGCTGAGCCTGGAACTGTTTATCGACGGCGGCAAATTCTACATGAGCGCGGAAACGGTCTGCGATTACAACCTGGATCATTTCACCGTGTCCGCGGACCGGGAACTGGTGCTGCCGGACATTATTATACGTGAGCTTATTCCGGTCGCGGCCGGATCACCCGCGGAGGATGCGGACAGAATGCCTGACGCGGAGCAGCCGGGCGCAGCGCATATTGCGCTGGGCATTGACATCGGTTCTACGACGCTGAGTTTCGACATCGTCGATATTGACACCGGCCGCGAGCTGGAATCGTTCACGGTCCCGAACGGCACCTCTCTGGAGGGCAGATCATACGAAAAATTATACGATGTTGACCGGATCCTGGAGAAGGTGCGAACGGAGCTGGAACTGTTGACCGGAGGCGGGAAATACCCCGTACCTGAATGTATAGGTATCACCGGGCAGATGCACGGCATAGTGTATGTGGATGCGGGCGGGAAAGCGATCTCTTCGCTATACTCCTGGATGGACGGCACGGGTGATGTGCCGCGGGAGGCCCTCGGAAACAAAAGCGCTGCGCAGTATCTGAGCGAACTTACGGGCGCTCAGGTAGCGACCGGAATGGGGCTCGCAACGCTGCTCAGCCATACGGTAAGCGGCGAAGTGCCCGAAGGCGCGGCTGCGGTGTGTACTGTCGCGGACTACATTGCCATGCGCCTGGCGGACCGCACGCGTCCGTATATGCATTCTTCGAACGCGGCGAGTCTGGGAGCGTATGACCTGCGTAGCGGCAAGTTTATGACTGACGCGCTGGAAAACGCCGGGATCGACTGCGCGCTTCTGCCCGAAGTGACGGACGGTTATAAAGTGATCGGTCAATACCGCGGAATACCTCTGGCCGCGGCGATCGGCGACAATCAGGCCAGCTTTTTTGCTTCAGTAAAAGAACCGGACGGCGCGGTGCTGGTCAATATCGGCACCGGCAGCCAGATATCGTTCATGACTTCCTCGTTTGGATCGCGCCCGGGCATGGAGGTGCGTCCGCTGGCCGGAGGCGCCCGCATAATGGTCGGTTCCTCGCTGTGCGGCGGAAGATCGCTCTCAATGCTGGAATCGTTTTTCCGGGATACCGTGAGGCTCGTCAGCGGGGCAGAGTGCGGCGGTGCGTACAGCAGCATTGACCGGTATTTGAATGAGCAGCTGAGCCGCGGCGGTGAAGAGGCATTCCGGCACAGTCTGGCCGTTGACACCAGCTTCTGCGGTACGCGCGAGGAGCCCCGGCGCACCGGAAGCGTGACCGGTATCGTGCCTGAAAACTTTACGCCCGAAGAACTTATCAAAGGTTTTTTCTTCGGTATTTCGGAAGAATTGAAAGATCTGTATATCGCGGGAGGAGGGCGGAAGCCCAAACTGCTGGTTATAGCCGGCGGAGCAGTGCGTAAAAGCAAATACCTCCGGAAAGTACTCGAACGGCTGTTCGATTGCCGGGCGGCAATCCCTGCCTGCGGCGAAGCGGCCGCGTACGGCAGTACGGTGTACGCACAGGTGGCTGCAGGACTGGAACCGTCCCCTGCAATTCCGCAGTCCAAGATCATTTATAAGTGATCTTGCGTACAAGCGGCAAGAATTAGGTCGTTTTTTTGTATATAAAATAGCAATTTATCACTGTTTATTGCCACATGGACGTAGTAAAATGGTATTGTTGAAGACTGGGAGGTCGATAACATGAGATGTATATCAAGCAGAAAGCCATATGCCGCGGCCGCGGTGTTGCTGGTTATCATGTCCGTCTTTTCGCTGACGACCTGTATGCGCGGCAGCGTATGTTCCGCTGCGGAGGCGACCGGTGCATTCGAGACTAACCTGAACGACTGGATCTCCGTTGACGGCAGCCAGTGGAGCGTGACAGAAAACGGCTTAACATCGGATATGAAATCCGGCATCGAGGACGAGCCGCTGAAATATCTGGCGCGCACCAGTCAGAAAATTGACGGCAGCAAGTCTTTCAAATACGAAGTGGAATTTGTTATTGACGGCTACGGCGCGGGGCTCTCTATATTGACTGGCTCCCGTACCAATTTCTACGCGGTCGAGATCAACAAAGAAGGACATGTGTATTTTCCTACTGTAGGCTCAAACGGCTGGAGCACCTACGCGGGATACGGCTCGGAACTGAGCGCGGACGAAGTCGCTAACTTTACCGGCAAGCACAACATTTTATTTGAGTACGACGCCGGCAGCAGATCCGCGACGGTCACGGTCGACGGCCAGGTGCGCAGCGAAAACGTGAATATACCGGGTAAAGCGCTGGGCGGAAGCCTGGGCGTGTACTTCGAAGGCTGTGATTCGTGCTATTTCACGAAGGCAATATACACCGAGCTTGGCGAAGGTTCGGATCCGGTAGATTTCAAGGACAATATTGAGTCCAACATGGAGTTCGAATGTGTGTTCGGAGAAGCGGAGTATACGGCGAAAGGACTGGGCGGCGCTGCCGGCGGCGCGAATCCTAAATGCCTTCTTAAGTCGAATACGGTAATTGACGGAAACAAGTCGTTCAAATATGAAGTGGCGTTCACGTACGAGGGTTACGGTGCAGGTCTGGGCTTCAATGTCGTTAACGAACAGAACTACCGCGCGGTGGAGATCAATATGGAGCGGCACATTTACTTCCCGCTGATGGTCGAGGGCAACTGGTCCACGTTTTACGCCAATGCTCCCGATATGACAGAGGAAGAGGCGGCGGCCAAGGAGCACACTATCACGTTTATTTACGACGCGTCGGACTGGTTCGCGGAAGTGTATGTTGACGGCGTGATACGGCAGGAGATATACGATCTGGACCCGGAGGTCATAGCGGGCAACCTCGGCCTGTTCTTTGAAGGCGCGACCACGTACTATACCAAGGCTGTATATACTGAGCTGGAGACCGCGACTAAGGAGCCCGTGGAGGCAACCGAAGCCATCGAGCCCACACCGGCTCCCACGCAGGCACCCACCGATGTTCCTCCCACGCAGGCGCCCACAGCTGCGCCGACACAAGAGCCGGACAAAAAATCCGGTAACAGCGATACCGGTAAGATCCTGCTGATAATCGGTATTGCCGCCGCGGCTGCCATAGCGGTAGTTATCGTTGCACTGTTAGCAAAAAAGAAAAAGAAATAAACAAATAAGCGAAAGGGAGTATTAAAATGAAATTTTACGGCAGACTTTTGGCGCTGCTTATGGTCGTTATATGCTTGAGCGTACTGGCGATCCTTCCGGCAAGTGCAAAAACCTCGGTGACGGAACACGGAACTTCTGAGTTTTTCGGCGGTTTTACCTCGCGCGGCGACAGCAGATGGACGATCAAAGACGGAGCGCTTGTAAACGGCGCCTCGGGCAAGGCGGGCAGATCTGTTATGGCGTTCGACGCGCAGATCGACGGCACAAAATCATTCAAATACGAGATCGTTTATTCCTACTCGGGATACGGTGTGGGATTGACTTTTAAAACGGTCGACGAGGATGGTTATTATGCGGTCGAGACAAACGGCGACCAGCCCAACGGCAAGATCTATTCGCTGAAGCGCACTCCCGACTGGGCGATCTGGCAGTTGTCGCATGTGGAGATCGCCGAGAAGACCGACACATACGATCTGGTGTTTGAGTGGAACGCAGATACGCGCGCCGCAGAGATCTCGCTGAACGGTACCAAGTACAATACAGCGGAGAATTACGATGCGACAGAGATCGCAGGTTATGTAGGTGTATTTACCGAAGACGCGGCGATCACGGTCACGAAAGCGGAACTGACGGTAGCGGGCAGCAAGACAGACCTGCTCGGCGCTATCACGCTTCCGGCCAATGGCAGCGGTGAATGGACGATCACTCAGGACGGGCTCATGAATTACAGATCGGGCGACGGGGACCGCGCAGTCGCGGTGTTCGGGCTGGAGATCGACGGCACGAAATCTTTCAAATACGAAGCGGAATACATTTACGCGGGCTACGGCGTGGGACCGACTTTCAAGACCGTTGACGCCAACGGCTACTACGGGCTGGAGACGAATGTTGACAACTACGTTTATTCGATGAAACGCACGCCGGACTGGGCGATCTGGCAGCTGAACCATACGACCATCGAGCCCCCGGCGGACAACTACAAGCTGTCATTTGAATGGGATGCGGCTACCCAGAAGGCCGTCATTGCACTGAACGGCAAAGTGTACAACACCGCTGAGGGCTATGACGCAACTGAGATCGCGGGTAAACTTGGTTTCTTCACGGAAGGCGGAGCGGTAGCAACGGTCAGATCGCTCTCACTGACGGTTACCGAGGAGCTGCCGGATGATCCTACTGATCCACCGCAGGCGACGACCGGTCCGGTAGATACCACCGACGAACCCGCTCCGGCGACTGCGGACCCGGGCGTTCCTTCCACCGGCGATATTAACCTGCTGCCGCTCTTGATAGTTGTTGTCATCTGCGCTGCGGCGGCGTGCCTGCTGTTGCTGAGGAAAAAGGATAATAACATTTAATGACACTGTTGAAGCGGCCCGGGACAGTTGATTCCGGGCCGTTTTATAATGTGCGGTTTTGCTTACAGTTGAATAAAAACCGCAAAAGCGTTACAATGCATATAGAATGCAGAACTACATATCTGTCACGCAGATACGGAAGGCATAGACCATGAGCAGACGGGTTTTAATAATTACAGGAGTGATACTGATGTGTGCACTTTTTGCGGGCGGCGCGGGCACCGGCGCTGCGGACAATGACGCTCGCCTTATCTCAGGCGTGCGCGTGGGGGCGGAAGAATTAAGCGCGTTTCAGGGCGCGGACAATATGCTGATGGCAAATGCAGTTGACAGCGATACGGCGGAGACGGAGCTGGCGGTGCACATTGGCGCCGGCCGTACGGAGGGACTGAAACTTGCGCTGAACGATGAGATTATTGCCCCCGAAACGCCGGTAAAAGTGGCGCTGAACGACGGCTTCAACAGCTTTACCCTCACGGCGGAGCAGGGCGGAAACAGCGAGACCGTGTTTGTAAATGTGGAGCGCCTGCCCGCGGGGCTGTACGCCGAGAGCACGCGGCCGCTGTACCATTTCACGCCGTATCGGCACCAGATGAACGACCCCAACGGGCTGGTGTACGACGCACACACGGGGCTGTACCACCTGTTTTTCCAGTGCAACCGGCCGTTTGCCAGCGGGGTTGACGCCAAAACGCGCACCACCGGCTGGGGGCACGCGGTGTCAAAGGATCTGGTGACATGGGACGAGCTGCCGATGGCCTTAACGCCGGATCTGCTGGGCGCGGCCTGGTCGGGCTCCGGCGTAGTGGATGCGGACAACACCTCCGGCCTCTTTGATGACTCCTTACCGCCCGAGTCCCGCCTGGTAGTGTTCTACGCCAACGTGTACGGCGACGAGACCTACGGCATGGCCAAGATCAGCATGGCGTATTCGCGGGACGGAGGCCTCTCCTGGATCAAGTACGCGGACAACCCCGTGGTAAAGAACACCGCCAACCGCTACGGCGCGGGGCTGCGCGACCCCAAAGTAATAAGATACGAGAACCCGGCGCTGGAGGACGGATGGTGCTGGCTGATGGTGACCTGCGGCGACACGCATCTGTTCATGTCCAAAGACCTGATCAACTGGAACGTGCAGGGTGGCATTGTCCGCGACGTGAACAACAATATCGTGGAGTGCGAGTGCCCCGACTTGTTCCGGCTGCCCGTTGACGGCGACGCAGATAACCAGAAGTGGATCCTTACCTGCGGCGGCGTGTCGTACCTGGTGGGCGAACTGGTGATCACCGACCGGGGCTACATCAAGTTCCAGGCGGAGACGGAGCCCATCGTGAACCTGAACGGCATTGCCGACCAGATCCCGGGCATCAAAGCGCCGGAGATTTACGCTACCCAGACGTTCTACACCGATCCCGCCGGCCGCCGCGTGTCCATGAGCTGGATCCGCGACCCGTATCAGGACTGGCGCGACAAGATCTGGAACTCCGCCCAGTCGCTGCCGCTGGAGAATACGCTGCGCACCTTCGACGGAAAGATCCGGCTCTGCCGCTATCCCGTGGCGGAGATCGAAGCCGCGCGTAAGGAACTGCTGCTGTCGGTGAGCGGCGTTGACGTCGGGCCCGGTTCGGACAATGTATTGTCCGCACTGAACTCCGACTGCTTCGATCTGGTGGCGGAATTGACCCCCGGCACCGCGGACAATATCGAATTTGGCATCCGCGCGGACGATGCCGAGAACGCTGAGCTTAAAGTGCGTTTCAGCGTTTCCGAAGGCGTGCTGTACGTGACCAAGGGCGGCGACGGCTGGCAGGGCGAATATTATCCCGAAATGCACCTCACCGCAGATGGACGCATAAAACTGCGCATCATGCTGGATAAGACCTGCTACGACGTGTTCGGAAACAATGGTGAGGCCGCGGTGCAGGGCATCCTGTACACCCGGACGGACGCAACGGGACTGTATTTCAAAGCAGACGGCCACGCGCGCATCGAATCGCTGAAAGTGTGGCAGATGGGCACGCCCGGGGAAGGCGGCCCGGACAACGGCGATGAAAACGCGGTGGACGGCGATCCTTCCGGCAACGGCAAACGCGGCCTCACCGCGGGTAAAGCCGCACTGATCGCGGCGGGCACGTTCCTGGGCACACTGGCGGTCTCCGGTGCGGTGCTGGCAATAGCAAAACGCAAAAAGAAATGAGTGTTTTAAAATGACTGACGACCGCCTGATTTACATGACGGGCAACGGCCGGATCGCAGCCTCGTTCCTGAACGGCAACTACTACGAAATATACGGTCCTCCGTACTCTTCGCCGTCGCTGTTTTCATCGCGGTTCGGTGAGGGCGTTGCCGCCGGCAGTCCCCGCCGCATAGGCCGGGCACCTGTGTGGCAGGTACCGCTTACCGATGCTTCTGGCGGTCACGGTACCGTTACGGATTTCGCCGCCGCGGAACTGCCCGTGCTGGTGCGCCGGTTCAGCTGGACGGGGGACGGACCCCTGGAAATGACGCTGTGCGGCGCCGCAGGGCAGCTGGAATATATGCTGCCGTACGTGCATCCGGCGGGGCTGGGCGGAGGCGCAGAACACTTCGCCGATGTCGGCGCCCCGGTGCTGATCAAATCGAAGCGCGGCAACTACGTGTACAACGACTATCCGCTGCCGTTCCCGCAGTTTTTCATTGTCCGCGCGGCAGGGGATGTCAACGTAGAGCGCTTCGGCGAATTTGACCTCCGCTTCCGCGTGACCGGCGAGGCGTGCATTACGCTGACCGGCGGTCCGGACTATCCGGATGTGTGCGCGAATTATCAGGAACTGCTCGAATCGACCGCGGCGGGCGGGGAATTGACCGAAAAACTGCTGGCGGACGTGTATTCCCACTGGGAGCGGGTCTTCGACCGGGTGACGTGTCTGAAAGAGTTGCCCCCGGAGCTCCCGTGCCGGGAAAGCCTCATCGAAGCTATCGAAGCCGCGGTCATCGGAATACTGGTGCAGCAGGGCGCGGAAGGCGGCGTGCTGGCGGGCCACCCGTTCCATCTCGGGTACGTGCGCGACCAGTACGGCGTGGCGGAAGGGCTGATCAGCCTGGGCCTCGTGCCGGAAGCGCGCAAAGTGCTGGGCTTCTACGCGGACATATTCCGTAAATGCGGCAAGATCCTCAACGCGCAGGGCATCGGCGTGCCCGGCCTGTTCCATTTTGCGGAGAACGACGCGTCGGAGATCACCGGCTACCTGCTGCTGCAGTTTTTCCGGTACCTGGATGTGTCGGGAGACAAGGCGTTTTTAGAGGATAATACCGACTTCCTCCGCTGGCTGTTCGAGCGGCAGGCGGGGACAATGCGCGCCGGCGAGCTGCCGTTCAACGGCGACGAGACTTATATTGCCTGCGGGCTGCTGGGCCGGGACGCGGTGTCCGACGGCAGCGCGGAGGCAACGCTGCTTTTCATCCGCTCCGGCTTGCGCCTGGCGGACTTCCTGGCGGAGCACGGCGTGCCGCAAACGGAAACGGACCGGATCCGCGCGCTGGTGGAGGAGGCGGAGCGCGGCTTTTCCGCGCACTTTATCCGGGACGGCCGCTACTGCGTCAACGACCCCGACACCTCAGACCTCTTCATGGAGCCCTGGCGCTACGGCGTGTGTATGGCGTGCGGTTATTTCGGCTGGACGCAGTTGACCCGCGAGCGCTCCTACCTTTGCCCTCATTGCCTGGCCGCCGGAAAAGCGCGCGTAAAAACTGACCGCCCCGTGAGCCTGCCCAGCAGTCTGCTGATGCCGGCGTACCTGGGGGCGGATCTGCCTGAGATACGGGACAGTGTTGTCAACGAAATAACGCGGATGCTGGCGGAATTCGACCGCACCGGCCACGCGTACTCCGTGCCCGAGGGCCGGATCAACGTGGGGTACGACTACGGTCTTTTGCTGTGCAACATGCTGCACTACGGCATCCCCGGCGCAGAACGGATCTACCGCCGCATCCTCGCCATGCGCGACGGCGTGGGGATGTATTCGGAAACGTACATCGAAGGCAGGCCTACCGGCACCCGGTTCCGGCCGTGGGAGACGGCGATCAATGTTGACGCCCTGCTGAAATTCGCGCGCAGCCGGCGCGGCTGACTGCCTGCGGCCGAAATAATCGCAGCGCTGCCGGTCTACAGCGTCCGCAGCAGCCCCATCAGCCGGTTCGCGATGATCACGTGGCCGGCGCGGCAGGGGTGAAGTCCGTCGGGGATGTACAGTTCCTGTACTTTCGGGATCGCGGGCTGCATGCCGGAATCTTTCCACAGATCCAGCACAGGCAATGAATAGTACTCGCACACCTCGCGGATGATGTCCACGTACAGCTTGAGCGGCGCGTACGTGCCATACGGCTTGAAGCCGCCGTCACCGTCGGGGCAATTCTCGTTCAGCCGGTGGAGCGGCGTGATGAACACGATCTCGGCCTCCGGGTAGCGGGTCTTCAGGTGGTTGATAAGTACGTGCAGCGCGCCGTAGAAGGTGTCAACGGTGCGGTCCGTCATTGTCCCCGGCATCGCGTCGCCGTGGCCGAAATCGTTGGTGCCGCCGAATATGACGATCACGTCCGCGTCGGGGTCCATATTGTCCACGCGCGAGTCGTAATACTGGTCAAACAGCGGGTTGGCAGACGGCTTGTGGTTGCGGGCAATACGCGTGCCCCCGATGCCGTAATTCCGGCACACCGCGCCGGTCTGTTCCGCGATGATCTGGTCAAATCTCAGATCCGTGCCGCACCCTTCGGTGATGCTGTCGCCCAGAAAGTTGATCTTCTTGCCCTTCAGTTCCATACTGTTATTTCCTCCTGTCGGTCTGCAGATGATGTCTGCGCTGATTTTACCATAATTCCGGCGTCAATTACAGTAGCAATTCGAGACTTCCTTGAAAAATCCGGCCCGATATGCTAAAATACTGACAGTCACTTTCTGAAGGGGAGGCGCGGCTGTGTTTGAGTATATAAGCGGAACATTGGAGCAGACGGGACCGGATTATTGCGTTGTCGACGTGGCCGGGATCGGGTTCAAATTGAATACATCGGCGCGCGTTGCCGCCATGGCCGGACATAAAGGCGACCATGTGAAACTGTACACCTTCCTGAACGTGAAAGAAGACGAGCTTTCGCTGTTCGGCTTCGGCTCCAAGGAGGAACTGGCGGCGTTTGAAATGCTGATCACGGTGAGCGGCGTAGGGCCGAAAGTGGCGCAGGCGGTGCTGAATACGTTGTCCCCGTCTGAATTCTGTCTGGCCGTTGCCACCGGGGACTATAAAGCTATCAGCCGGAGCAAGGGTGTTGGCCCCAAACTCGCACAGCGCGTAGTGCTGGAACTGAAGGATAAAGTGGCGAAGGACCTCGGCGCTGAGAAGGCCCCGGATATTGCGGTGGAAGCGGTGCCGGCGGGCTACATCGGCGGCGACGCGGTGGCGGCACTGATGGTGCTGGGCTACAGTTCGAAAGAGGCGTCGGACGCGGTGCGGCGGGTGTTCAAAGAGGGCATGACGCTGGAGGAGACCGTGCGGCTGGCGCTGCGGCAGGTCTGAGCGCTGCGGCAACGCGGACAATTACTGAAACGAGGCACAAATGGAAGACGACAGGATCATAGCGACCACGGCGCGGGCATACGAAGAGACCGAAGAGGCCTCTCTGCGGCCGCGCAGATTCGACGAATATATTGGCCAGGAAAAAGTACGCAGCAACCTTTCGGTGTTCATACAGGCCGCGCGGGAGCGCAAAGAGCCTCTGGACCACGTGCTGCTGTACGGACCGCCCGGGCTGGGCAAGACAACGCTCGCGGGGATCATTGCCTCCGAAATGGGTGTGAACCTGCGCATCACCACCGGCCCCGCCATCGAAAAAGCCGGCGACCTGGCCGGACTGCTCACCAACCTGAACGAATTCGACGTGCTGTTTATTGACGAGATACACCGGCTGAACCGCTCCGTGGAGGAGATATTGTACCCCGCCATGGAGGATTTCGCGTTTGACATCATCATCGGCAAGGGTCCCGCGGCCAGATCGCTGCGCATGGACCTGCCCAAATTCACGCTCGTAGGGGCGACGACCCGCGTGGGCCTGTTGTCCGCCCCCCTCCGCGACCGTTTCGGCGTGGTCAACCGCCTCGAAATGTACACCGTAGACGAACTCTCGCGGATCGTCAAGCGCAGCGCGGGGATACTTAAAGTCGAGATCGACGACGGAGGCGCGAAGGAGATCGCGATGCGGTCCCGGGGCACGCCGCGTATTGCCAACCGGCTGCTCCGCCGGGTGCGGGATTTCGCGCAGATCCGGGCGGACGGCGTTGTCACCGAACGTGTGGCGCGGGAATCGCTGGACCTGCTGGACGTGGACAAACTGGGGCTGGACAACGTGGACCGCAACGTGCTGCTCACGATGATCGGCAAGTTCGGCGGCGGCCCCGTTGGACTGGACACGCTGGCGGCGGCAACGGGCGAAGACGCCACCACCATCGAAGATGTGTACGAACCGTACCTGCTGCAGCTGGGCTTCATCAACAAGACGCCCCGCGGCCGGGTGGTGCTGCCCCTGGCGTACAAACACCTGGGCATCAGATACGACGCGCCCGCCGATGCGTACGGACGGCCCGGAGAACCGGACCGCCGGCTGTCGCTGTTCGACGGTGACAATACGGACGGAGGCGGACAATGCTGATCCTCGGCCTCGACCCCGGCTTTGCCATTACGGGCTACGGGCTGGTGGACAGCGTGGCCAACCGGCTCTCGGTGGTCAAATACGGTGCGATCACGACGCCCGCGGGCATGCCGTTCACGCAGCGCCTGCTGGCGATCCGCAACGAACTGACCGACCTGATCCGGGAGTATAAACCGGACGCGGCGGCGATCGAAGAACTCTTCTTCAACAGCAACACCACCACCGCGATCAAAGTGGCCCAGGGCCGCGGCGTAGCGGTGGAGACCCTCGCCGAATACGGCATCCCGGTGTTTGAATACACGCCGCTGCAGGTAAAAATGACGGTGGTAGGCTACGGCCGCGCGGAGAAGAAACAGGTGCAGCAGATGGTGAAGGCGCTGCTCAAATTGGACAGCATCCCGAAGCCGGATGACGCCGCCGACGCGCTGGCGATCGCGATCGCGCACAGTTTTTCGCAGTTGACCGCGAAGCCGGTATAGACAGTTTTGACAGGTACTGAAGGCAGATATATGACGGACATGACCAATAAAAACACACTGATGCACATCTGCTGCGGTCCGTGCAGCCTTTACTGCATTGACGAATTCCGACGCGTGTATCCCGAAGCGGCGCTGCACGGCCTTTTCGCCAACCCCAACATCCACCCGTACGACGAGTTCCTGCGGCGCGCCGAAAGCACCGCGCAGGCGGCGAACTACAAAGGACTGGAAGTAGATTTTCTGCCGTATTTCGACCAGGCGGCGTGGGAGAACTTCACGCGGCCGGACGGAATACCGCAGTTCCAGGGCATGCCGGACGAACTGCGCTGCGGGATGTGCTACCGGGTGCGCATGGACCTCACCGCGAAGTACGCGAAGGCGCATGGCTACGACAGTTTCACCAGTACGCTGTTCGTGAGCCCGTATCAGGATCACGAGCTGCTGCGCCGGGTGTGCGAGGCGACGGCGGCGAAATACGGGCTGGAATTTATATACATCGATTTCCGGCCGGGGTTCCGGCAGGGGCAGCAGGAAGCCCGGGAACTCGGGCTGTACAGACAGAAGTATTGCGGCTGCATCCGCTCGCTGCGGGGCGGCAATAAGAAGGGGCGGGACAATAAATGAGCGAACAGAACTTATTTGACGCGGATGCGGATGAGATCGAGATAGAGAAAGTGGCGGACAACGTCCGGGAGAGCGCGGCGGAAGCCGCCACCGCCGCGGCCGCTGACGCCGGAGCAGCTGCCGATGCGGCTGAAAACGCCGCGGAAAACGCTGTTGACAGCGCCGCCACCGCCGCAGAGAACGCAGCGGACGACATTGCCGCCGACGCCTCCGAACTCCGCGACGATATGGTGGACGCCAACCGCGCCTGGCTGGACCGGATCATGAACAAAAATACGGATGCCGGCACTGATGATTCTTCCGAAGAACTCGACGCGGACGAACCGGCGGGACGCAAAAAAAAGAAGGTGAAGAGCGTGGGCCGCGAGATCCTGAGCTGGGTGCTCACCATTGTTATAGCATTCGTGGCGGCGATCTTTATCAACGCCTACCTGTTCCGCATCAGCAAAGTGTCCGGCGGCTCCATGGACAAGACGCTGCACGACGGCCAGACCGTGTTTATTTCCCGCGCGCCGTACTTTTTCTCCCAGCCCAAATACGGCGATATCGTGGTGTTCGACCGCGCGCAGGTGCACCGCAATTTCTTCACAGAAATCAAAGAATCGCTGCAATATAACGTTATTACGCTCAAATTTACCAAGAAAAACCTTGAGCATAAGTACTGGATCAAGCGCGTGATCGGGGTGCCCGGTGACACTATCGAGATCCAGGCGGACGGCGTGTACCGGAACGGGGTACTGTTGGACGAACCGTACATCAACCCGGCGGAAGTGCCGAAATACGGTTCGTGGATCGGCAAGACCTGGGTGATACAGGAAGGCGAAGTTTTCGTTATGGGAGACAACCGCAACCACAGCACCGACAGCCGCTACATCGGCCCGATCACGATCAATTCGATCCTGGGCAAGGTGATCAAAAAGTGAGCGCCGCGGACAATTATTGCCCGGACCGCCTCCTGATCATCGCGGCCACCGGCAACGCGCATAAATTGACCGAATTCGGCAGCATTTTCGGCAGCTTCTTCCCGGAGGACGCGGTGAAGGTGTTGTCCCAGCGCGAGGCGGCGGAACTGGCGGGCGTCAATTATATTGCGCCCCCGGAAGACGGCGGCAGCTTCGCGGCCAACGCGTATATCAAAGCCCGCGCGCTGGAGGAATTCGTATTGACCCGCGACGGGACGCGGACGTTCTCAGCGGGGTACAAGGCGCTGTGCGTGATTGCCGACGATTCGGGGCTGTGCGTAGACGCGCTGGGCGGCGCACCGGGCATTTATTCGGCGCGGTATGCCGCGGCGCCGGGGTGTTTTGACGACGCGTCGGACGCGGACAACGTTGACCTCCTGCTCAAGAACCTGACCGGTGTGCCGCAAGAACGCCGCACCGCTCGCTTCGAGTGCCACATTTCGGCGCTGCTGCGCTTCGGCCCCGGCTTCGCGTCGCAGGTGCGCACGGAGACCGCGGGGAATCTGAAAGGGCTGATCGCATTCGAACGCCACGGGGGCGGCGGCTTCGGCTACGACCCGGTGCTGTTCCTGCCGGAATACGGTCTCACGGTGGCGCAGCTGGACGCGGCAGAGAAGAACCGGATCAGTCATCGCGGCAAAGCGCTGAGAGCCGCGGCGGAGGAAGTATATGGTAATTTTAGAAAACTGTGCGTCGTATGACTACGATGCCGTAAAAGCCGCTGTAAAGGCCATATTCGACGCCTCCGGCGGAATAGAGAAATTAGTCACACCCGGCACGAAAGTCGCTTTAAAGCCCAATCTGGTGGCTAAACGCAAGCCTGAGGAGGCGGCCACGACCCACCCGTCGATATTACGGGCGGTGGCGGAGCTGTGCGCGGAGGCAGGGGGCGTGGTCACCGTGTGCGAGAGCCCCGGCGGCGTGTACGACAAAGCGGTCCTGAAGGGCCTGTACAAAGGCACCGGCATCGAGGAAGCGGCGCAGGCGGCGGGCGCGGAGCTGAACTTCGATCTGTCCGTCACCAAAGTGGACAATCCGGAGGCAATGTACCAGAAAACACTGGAGATATTGGCGCCTCTGGCCGAGGCGGACGTGGTGATCAACCTGGCCAAACTCAAAACGCACGGCATGATGGTGTACACCGGCGCGGTCAAAAACCTGTTCGGCGCGATCCCGGGCATCGGCAAGGCGGAATATCACTTCAAAATGCCGGATTACGCGTCGTTTGCCAACACGGTCATCGATATTTTCCTGGCGGTCAAGCCCGCGTTTTCCATCATCGACAGCGTGGTGGGCATGCACAAAGACGGCCCCACCGCGGGGGAGCCCTTCGAAGCCGGGCTGCTGCTGGGCGGGGACAACGCCTTCGAAGTTGACCGCGTGGCCCTCGACCTGATCTCGGCGCGCACCGAGCGGGTGCCGATGGCGAAGGAGGCAATCAGCCGCGGCCTGATGCCGGCGGATATTGACGCCGTGGAACTGGCCGGAGACCTCAGCCTGACCGATGCCCGCAAGCGCTTTTCCGGCTTCGTGGTGAAGTACAACGATGACTGTTCCCGCCTGCATTTTTCCGACGGCTTCCTGGGCAAGCTCATGAGTAAAATGGTCAAACCCAAACCGGTCTTCACGAAGAAATGCCGCAGCTGCGGCGAGTGCGCGCGGCTCTGCCCGGTCAAGGCGATCACGGTGGAGAAGGGCAAACGCGCCAAAGCGGATCTGGACAAATGCATCCGCTGCTACTGCTGCCAGGAACTGTGCCGGTTCAAGGCGGTCAAGATCAAAAAGACACCGATCACAAAGCTGGCGCAAAAGCTATAAGTTACAAATTTTAAGTTTTAAGTTTTAAGTTTTAAGTTATGGTACTGAATGTTGTTCTGGTGGAGCCGGAAATACCGCAGAATACGGGGAATATTGCCCGCACGTGCGCGTGCACCGGCGCGCGGCTGCATCTGGTGAAGCCGCTGGGATTTGAGCTGGACGACCGCAAAATGAAGCGCGCGGGCCTGGACTACTGGTCCGAACTCAATGTCCGGCTGTACGAAAATTTTGATGAACTCCGCGCGGCGGCGGGGCCGGAGGCACGGTTCTGGTTTTTTACGACTAAGGCGGCGCGGCGCTACACGGACGCGGCGTTCCGGGACGGGGATTATCTGGTGTTCGGGCGGGAAACGCACGGGCTGCCGGAGCCGCTGCTGAAGGACAATTACGACCGCTGCCTCCGCATTCCTATGGGCGCGCGGCTGCGTTCGCTCAATCTTTCCAATTCGGTGGCAATTGCCGTATACGAAGCGCTGCGTCAATCAGATTTTACCGGCCTCGAATCGCTGGGCCATCTTACGGGGCGGGCGGATTGACGGCATCGCCCGTCGCGGCGTTGTCAGCGGCGTCGCCTTCGGCGTTGTCCTCGACCGTGACCGGTTCGCTTCCGTTGTCAGCGGCGGGCTTGCCGCGGTACAGCAGCAGTTTGCGCATGCCGAAATTCCACACGAACACCACCACGGTGGCAACAATTTTGCCGATGATATAGTACTTGTCCGCGTTGAGCCAGGCGCCGAGCACCTGCCGCGGACCGAGCACCTTTTCGAACAGCATGATGATCAGATTGTTGAGTCCCAGCCCGATCAGGCTGATGACGGCAAACACCGCGAATTCCACGCCGCGCTTTTTGGTGTTGAGGCCGCGGAACGCCCAGAACGTGGACAACAGATAATTCGTTACCAGCCCCAATATATACGCGATGGTGGCGGCAATGATGGTATGATCCCGCAGTCCGAGAAACTCTTTCATCACGACCAGCGAGCCCATGTCCACCAGGGTGGCAATGACCCCCACCACCAGCGACCGCGCCAGCTGCACTTTGCCTTCGGCGGGCGGATCGATCACATATTTTCTGAATAGTTTATTAATTGCACTCATTTATTTATATTTCCTTCTGCTTTGATGGATGTCAACGCTTTGACTGTCGCCCGGACTTTCGCCCGGACTTTCGCATGCGCCCTGTGCGCTGACCGCTGTGCCAATATATTACCACTTTTCGGGCCGCGGGGCAAGATGGGTAAGTAAAGGGGCAATAATCGATGATCACTCGCTCGTTTTTCGGGCTTGGATTCCTCCCGAACCCAGCAAAGTGCTGCTTTTTGGATTTTGCTATGTCTGTTTTACCGGTTCTCGCTCGTTTTTGCCACCGGATACGATGCTAAAACATAGCAATTCTTCAAATTCAGAGTTTTGCTATGTTTTTTCAAGCTCGGTGCGACCTCTAAGCGGCCCAGAGAAGGAGCCGCAGACATAGTAAATCCTGCATTTGGCCGTTTTGCTATGTTTTTCATGCAAATAGAGCTGTCATTTTTGAGCAGAGAAGGCGCCCGAAAAGGGTTATTATCTTACGGTTCAAAAAGTAGTCCCTGAAATGTTGAATTTCGTCGATTTTTGTCGCTATTTGTCGAACTATTTTGCTTTAATTTTAACCCCGGACGGTGGTAGAATCAGCAATGCACGCCGGTACTCCGGTTCTTTTTCGGAGGCGGTTCCCTCAGGCTGACTTAGTGTATTATAGTCGAGAGGGTCGGTCTGTTGACATCTCTCTCAATCTGAAAAGGTGAGGAGGTGGGACGTTATGGTCACACATAATGAGCTCTATGCTCTGATCTCGCTGTTTATAGCTTTGGTCAGTCTTGTCATCTACATCACTCGTGGTGGAAATGGCTCAAAAAAGACTAATCGCCTGCTCAACGGCAAGGGTTAGGCGATTAGTCTGATTCATAGCCTGAGGGCAACCGCTATCGGCGTGCTCCTTTGACGCTCTGTATTATACCACATTGCGGCAAAAACGTCAACAAACAAGTTACAAGTTACAAGTTGTAAGTTTTAAGTTGAGGAGTTTAATGTTTCATGTTGAGAAGCGGCATTCGCCGCGAACTTATAACTTAAAACTTAAAACTTAAAACTAAAAACTAGAATTCCCGCTCCACAACTTGCAACTTATCACTTAAAACTTAAAACTGGAATTTGTGTCTCTTGCCTTTTTTTCTGTGGCATTATATAATGCATTCGGAAACCATAATTGAATAGTATCTGATCCGCACGGAGGAATTTGGGATGGAGAAGCAATTGACGGGAAAAGGATCTGGGAAATGGAACAGAGCGGGCAGGAGATCGTCCGCGCTGGCAGTCTGCGCGCTGATGCTGCTCACCGCGTTCGGCTGCAAGCCGGGGGACGGACCCGCGGCGCCCACAGAGAACACGCAGACCATTACGGAGGAGCTGGAAACCATGGAACTGTACGGGAACGGTTACAATAACAACATGATCGTCGGCTTTGACGAATACGGCCGCACCGTGCCTGCGGCGGCAGGCAAAAAGGACAAGCGCGACGTAGGCATCTTCTACTTTCTGTGGCTCGGGCAGCCTCAGTCCAAAGACATCTACGACGTATCCAAGCTGCTCGAGCAGTACGGAATAAATAAAGTGTTTCATGAAGTTGACGACGAGCTCAGCCCCAACAATACCGCGCACTGGTGGGCGGAACCGCTGTACGGCTACTACAACAGCACCGACAAATGGGTCATCCGTAAACACATGGAAATGCTCACCGAGGCGGGCGTGGACTTTCTGATCTTCGACACCACCAACTGCGTGCTGTACGACGAAGTCGCGAAGAAAATAATGCGGATGAGCCAGGAGCTCCGGGACGAAGGCTGGGACGCGCCGCAGGTGTGTTTCTATACGCATTCCCGTTCCATTGACACCATCAAAAACATCTACAACAACTTCTATAAAAACGGCAACTATCCGGATTCCTGGTACCGCATTGACGGCCGTCCGATGATCATCGGCTATACCAGCGCCAAGCTGGATAAAAAAGAGGCGCGCAGCCGCGGCGACGATTCCTATGATCCCGAAGACCTGCCCCAGGATCTGCAGGACTTTTTCTATGTCAAAGAAGCGTGCTGGCCCAACGATTTCCACAACGCCAACTCCTTCCCGTACACCGAATGGACCTACCCGCAGCCGCTCAACGGCAACACGATGAACGTGTCCGTTGCCACCCATCCGATGGTGCCGTTCAGCTTTTCATTGACCCATGAAAACTGGTGCAACTGGGGGCGCGGCTACGACGTCAACACCGGCGAAAACAAGCACGAAGACATCTACCGCGGCACGTTCTTCCAGTCCGAATGGGAGACCGTGTTTTCATCCGACCCGCAGCCCGAGATCCTGATGGTCACCGGCTGGAACGAATGGATCGCGTACAAACAGCCCTACGGCGGCGAGTACATGCTCTGCGACAACGTGGACATGGAATACTCCCGCGACATCGAACCCATGCAGGGCGGCTACGAAGACGCATATTTCATTCAGATGCTCATGAACATCCGCAAATACAAGTACAACGATTCCGACGGCGTGATCGCGGACAACGTTTACAAGATTATTGATCTCAGCGGCAACGACGCGCAGTGGGACGAAGTTAAGGCCGTCTACCGCCACGTGGGCACGGTCAACGACAAACGCAACGCGTACGGCGGCGCTATGACGGTGCACTATTCGGTGCCTGCGGCGGACAACAACATTCTCTCTGTTAAACTCACCAACGACGCGGAGAACCTGTACTTCCGCATCGAATGCGCGGATCCGGTAAAGGTGACGGACAACGCAAACTGGATGAACCTGTTCATCGGCACCGGCACGCCGGCGCAAAAAGGCTGGGAATCCTATGAATACGTGATCGGCCGCCGCCACGACACCGCGTCGGGTACCGCTACCGTTGAGCAGCTGCGCGCGGATTTCACCGGCAAACACGCGGGCGACGCCGCGTACGCCGTGAGCGGCAATACCGTGCTCTACAGTGTGCCGCTGGCTTCGCTGGGCATTGAAACCGGCAGCGCCGCCTCGGCGTTCCGCATTTATTTCAAAGTGGCGGACGGTGTAGAAGGCGCGGAAGAGATCATGAACTACTATGTCTCCGGGCGCTGTCTGCCCATGGGCCGCCTGAGCTACGAGTACAAATTCAAACTGCCGGATACGGCAGACTGACTGCTATAACGCACTATAAAAAAGGAGGGCAATGGAAATGAACGGAACGAAAAAGAAACTGACGCTCACAGTGCTGGCTGTGTTCGTGTTGACTGCGATGCTTTTGACATCCTGTGTCCTGCCGTACAGCACCGTACATGAAGCGGAAACCGCACCGGCTGAAACATTGACCGACGGACCGGACGGATCGTCAACAACTGCACCTACCACGGCCCCGACCGTAGCCCCGACCACGGTTCCGACTGTCGCCCCGACCGCGGCACCTACCGACGCCCCGACAGCTGCACCTACCGACGTACCTACGGATCCGCCTACCCAGGCGCCCACCGAGGAACCCACGGAGGATCCCGCTGTGGTCTCGGCCAGACTTGCGCTGGATTTTGTTCAGGCCCATATCGGAACGTGGACCTCGTCTCAGGCACCGTATTTTATGAAATTTACTGTCTCCGGCGGCGTGCCGTACGTGACTATGGGCGACTGGACTACCGAGCGGCCTACCTTCACCGGTAAAGTCACGGGCGCGGAGTATGACGATGCCGGCAGACTGCAGCTCTATTATGATTTCAGCGGTACCAAATGGACTTCGCAGAACGGCTATTATCAGATCTTCAGGGAGGAGGTGCTTGACGGCAATCCGTCGGTGTTGATCGCCAATGTTGCCGCGGAAAAGGGATTTTCTTTCATAAAATACCCGTACTTCCAGTATCCGATGAAGACCGCGACTTCCGGCTGCACGGTAGCTGAATTCATGGGTCTTATAAACGGTTACTGGAGTCAGTATCAGGATCTGTCCGGCGGTAACGGCTATTTGTTCGCGTTCCTTGACGGAGACCGCGTCGTGATCCAGATCCGGGAGTGGGATACCGCGGAGATCGTCGATTCCTACACCGCGAAAAAGATAACAAAGATCAACAGTGCGGTGGGCAACAGCTATAAGGTCGAGGCAATAAACGATATCGTGGCCACGCAAGAAACGGCAACGTTCATATTTGCCGCCGACGGCTCGACCGTTAAAACAGATATCAACATAACTGTTCCCGGAACGAAAGAACCCTGGACGTACACGAAGGACAGCCCGGATAATCACAAAGAAGTGTTCGATATGTTTATGAGGCGATTCAAAGGCACCTGGTACAATGCAGCGGACAATACATACATCCAGATCGGGTATGTTGACGGCAAACCCTGGTTCCGGACCGGCACCTGGGGCAGTGCTGCTCCGGATTTCTCCGGTGAGATCGCGGCCGCCGGCTTCCGAAAGAGCGCGGACGCATACATGTTCGGCGCGCTGTATGAATACGGCAAAAAATATGTTGGCTCCATTCTTTACGTAAACGGTACGACGGCGATGGTCAAGTATAGAGCCGGATTCAATGGTCAATTCGCCGAGTACAAGTACGACGCTTCAAAGCAGCTGCCCTGATCCGGCGCTGCCGTAAAGACAATATAAACCGGGGCCGCTGCTGCGTATCTGAACGCGGCAGCGGCCCCGCTGTTTTAATGCATCCGGGCAATCAGAGTTTGTAGATCTCCCGGTATTTTTTGTTCAGGTAGGCAATGAAAACTTCGGGCCGGAACTCGCCGCATGTGCGGCGGAACAGCTCAGACGGAGCGTACAGTTTGCCGTACTGCCAGATATGCTCGCGGAGCCAGCCGGATACCGGGCTGAGATCGCCTGCGGCCACCGCGGCGGCTACATCGAAGCTCTTGTTCATCTCTTCCAGATACTGTGCGCCGTACGCCGAACCGATGGCGTAGGACGGGAAGTAGCCGATGGCGCCGAAGGACCAGTGGGAGTCCTGAAGGACGCCGCGTTTGTTGTCCGGCACGTCGATGCCCAGGTACTCTTTGTACAGGCGGTTCCACGCTTCGGGCAGTTCTTTGGCGGTAATTGTCCCCGCGAACATCATGCGCTCCAATTCGTAGCGCACCATGATGTGCAGGCAGTACGTAAGCTCGTCCGCCTCGGTGCGGATCAGGGAGGGGGCGGAGGCGTTGACCGCGCGGTACAGCCGCTCCTGTGTCAGGCCGGAGAGCTGCGCCGGGAAGTGTTCCGTGAGCCAGGGCAGGATCACGCCGCAGAACTCGTAACTGCGCCCGATGATGTTCTCGAAGAAGCGGGACTGGGATTCGTGGATCGCCATGGACACGCCGCCGCCCAGTACGGACATTGACAGCTTCTCGTCTACATTCAGTTCGTACAGCGCGTGGCCGCCTTCGTGGATCACGGAGTACATTGACGATATCGGCGTGTCTTCGTGATAGTGCGTGGTGATGCGCACGTCGTTGGGGGAGAAGTCCGTGGTGAACGGGTGTTCGGTCTCGCCGATGATGGAGCGCTCGCGGTCCATGCCCAGCACGCCCATGATGTAGTCGGAGAAATCGCGCTGCACCGGGATCGGGAAGGTGTTCTCGAACAATGGCTCCCGGACCTGGTGCGGGGAGGCAACGACCTCCGCCAGCAGCGGCACGATCCCGGCTCGGACGGTGGCAAAAAACTTGTCGCAGTCCGCCGTGGTCAGGCCGCGTTCGAACTGATCCAGCTGCGTGTTGTACGGGTCCGCATCGGGGTCAATGTACGTAGCCAGCTCCTTCGTCATATCGAACATTTTCTGGAGCAGCGGTTCAAAGGAGGCAAAGTCGTTATTGACCTTCGCCTCATGCCACACCGCGTCCGATTCCACGCACAGTTTCTGGTACTCCACGAACCGGTCCATCGGGATCCTCCGCACGCGGTCGTAGTCCCGGAAGAGTTCTTCGGCTTTGCGCGCGTTGACGAAGTCCAGCTCCGTCTGGTGCGCCTTGAGCGTCTCGATCATCTCAACGGTGGCCGGCGACGTGGTGAGCTCGTACGAAATGCGCGACAGCTCGCTCTGCGTGACCGCCCGGGGGATCGCGGACTTTTTGGGGGCAACGGTCGAACCGTCGTAATTCAGGATCCCCATCGCGTGGCCCAGGGCGAATGCGGTCTGTTCATATTGTTTCAGCGCTTCCAGCGCCTGCTGTAGGGTCATAATGATCAACCTTTCGTTATGTCGTTGTCCGCTGTCTTGAGTGCGTCGTACACCGCGGCCAGGGGCAACCCTACCACGTTGTCGTAGTTGCCTCTTATGCGGTCAATATGCACCGCAAACGCCCCCTGTATGCCGTACGCACCGGCTTTGTCCAGCGGGTCGCCGCTGCGGATGTAGTAGCCAATTTCATTGTCGCTGAGCTCTGCCACGTGGACTTCCGTGGCCACACAATAGCTTTTAAGACGCGGCTTTGCGGCATTCCCGGCGCGGTATGCCAGCGTGAACCCCGTGAGCACCCGGTGCGTTTTGCCGGAGAGCGCCCGCAGCATTTTGCGCGCATCAGCCGCGTCGGCCGGTTTTCCCAGCATCACCGGTTCGCTGCCGTTACTGCCGTCCAGCCACACGGACGTATCCGCGGTGAGTATTACTTCGCCGGGCCGCACGCCGCGCGCTTTTAATACCGCTTCCGCTTTGCCGCGGGAGATCTGTTCCGCGATCTTTCGCGGCCTTTGGGCGGTGTATGTCTCATCCGCCGGTATGGAAATGACGGTCAGCGGCAATCCCAGCCGCGCCGCCAGCTCTTTCCGCCGCGGCGATGCTGAGGCCAGACAGAGGGTCTCAATGTTCTTGAATACTGTTGAAGCCATAGCGGTCCCGGCAGCTTATTCTTTGATCAGCTGCTTGATCCAGCGTTTTTCTTTGAGGGAAACTTTGCCGTCGATGGCGCACACCATCAGGCAGGTAGTGATGATGTCGTTCTTGAGGTCGTCCGACAGCTGGCCCAGAAAGTCCACCATGTAGTCGACGTCGCTCTTGAGTTCTTTGCTCATCGTCTTGTTTTCTTTGACCAACGCCTTGCAGTAGTCGTAGTCAATGCCGGTGCCGAAGAACCGCCGGAGCGCGGGCTCCATGAACGCGTACTCTTCTTCGGACAATTTGCCGTCGGAGACAACGGCCCCCATTAGGAACCGCGCGAAGATCTGCTCGCCGTCGGCGGTGATGTACTGCAGCGCCGGAATGATGCGCGCGGACAACTCACCCAGTATCTCGTTATAGCTCTCTACGTCCATTTCTTCAAATTCTCTGCAAAGGTCGTTAAACTCTTTCATGCTCGGTCGCTCCTCTTGATATTGTATATTCTGCTTCTTCTGACGGATCGGCGGTCGCGCCGCGTCGTTTCACGAGGATATTATACACTTTTCATGGGAGAAATTGCAAACTGCGAACCGAGTGGTGACGCCGCATTTCCATTCGGGAGGCCGCAATCTTCAAAACAACGAATTGCGGCCTCCGCACCGCCTTCGGTGACCGCAAGCGATTGTTCAACTCGGACTTGAAACAGGCATTATCTCTATCTCCGGAAGCAGTCGGTCGTGTTTCACGGGTCTTCCGCCGTATTGACCGGTGAAGCAGACGTCAAACTCTTTTTTCTCGTTTGCACGGAGAAAGAAAACGGTCTCGAGCGCATCATCATGGGCAAATAATACCCGCTCTGTTAACAGATGCCCTTTAACATCGTCGTCAAAACAGCCCTTTATTTGAAACTTCATATCCCGCGATGTACAGTTCCTGAGAGACAGCGTGCAATAAATGTAAACACTGTCGCCTTTCACTTCAAAGTCTGAATAAAAGCTCTCGGAATCAATGACTATGATATCCGTATTGACCGGTGTTTTGGCACAGCCGGAAATCAGCAGGACCGGCAGCAACAGCAGGGCAAAAAAACGTTTATTTAGCTTCATTGTTCTTATACTCCTTGTATGCGCGCTCCGCGCGGAGCTCAGGCAGGCTCAGTTCCCAGACTGAACGGTCTTTGTTGTCCCGCGCGTACTGTTCGAGCAGCGTCGCGGCATGACTGCGGACCATGTTGTCCGCGCGTTCGTCGGTCGCCAGTTGGCAGAGGGTGGGTATTGCCGACGGCCCGAGCTGCTCGAGGTAGTACACATCGATCTCTTCTGTGCGTCCCGAAACGTAGCAGTCGTAGTTGTGCTCCGCGATCAAAGCGTCGGTATCGGGCACCGCCAGCAGCGCGAAGAACAGCACGAAGATCGCCAGCGCCGCGGCGGCGAAAGGCAGTTTCGTTACAAACTGTTTAATTATCGCCAGGAAGAACAGCAGGATGATCAGCGCCATGAACCACAGCGTGTACAGGCGCAGGCGGGTGAGGCCGTACGCCGAGACGTACATCAGCATCTGCGAGATCGCCGTGGCCGAGATCACGATCGTGACCAGGGAAAGTACCGCGGTGCAGATCTTTACGACCGGAGAAATGCGGTCAGTTGACGTTTTGCGGGTGAATACGCGCAGCAGAATGAGGACAACGGCGTTGATCGCCGCCGCGACACACAGCCGGAAGAACCCGTCCCGCGCGAACTCCGCGTAAGAGTATGCTTTCGGCAGCGCGCCGGAAAAAACTGCCTGATAGTAATCCGCGTGGGCAATGATAAATACGATGTACAGGAAAAGCAGCGGGATCAACGCCACGGCGCCCACCAGCGCGGGCATGAATTTCATTTTATTTTCTAAATTGATGCTGCTTTCGCGGGTGTAAGTGTCCGGCGCCGGATGTGCGCCCGTGTACAGCGCGCCGTAAACGAACATGCCCAGCGGAATGCCGAAGATCAGCGACCAGAGGCGGCTGAAGATCTGATCGAATACGTTCGCCCGGATATTTTCAAGGATCGTCGTGAAATTGGCGTCGTAGGAGAGCAGGCCGAGTACGAGCGTTGTCGGAATTATCGTCAACCCGATGCCCGCGAGGATCAACAGCAGCGTTTTGCCGAGTTTTTTGCCGCCCTTGTTCGAACCAATCGACCGTACCGCGGCGCCAATGCTCTTAAAAGGGGAGACCAGCAGCGCTTTGACGGTCTCAAGCACGTACAGCTGACCCGCGCAGTCCTCGAGCGCAGTATCGGAACCCGTCTGACAAAACAGGAAGAAGGCAACGACCGCATACGTGAACACGCAAAACCGCAGCAGCGGACTGCCGTTTAAAAACAGTCCGGCGGAGAGCAGCAGCGCGCTGACCGGGTAAAAATAGCATCTTGCCTTGCGCCGCTGTTTCCCGAAAAACACAAAGGCGAAGGCAAACAGCAGGACCGTGAAGATCAGGCCCATGAAAGGTTTGTTCCATACGAAAAACGTGCGGCAGAACAGGTAGCCGACCAGTGCGGCGAGCCACGCCAGAACTTTTTCCTTTGTACTGAATTCGGTTTTGGGCGGATCGTTCGCGGTAAAGGGTTCCGCCGACGGTGCAGCGTTAACAGTATTAGCAGTATTAGCAGTAGTTTGTTGTTCGTCCATTGATTTACCCGCCTTTCATTCGTCTTTGCGGTATTCGATAATGTCGTTGACGTCGCAGTCCAGCGCGCGGCAGATCGCGTCCAGCGTGGAGAACCGCACCGCCTTGGCCTTGTTGTTTTTGAGGATCGAGAGGTTGGCCAGCGTGATGCCGACTTTTTCGGAGAGTTCCCCGAGCGACATCTTGCGCTTCGCCATCATAACATCGAGATTGATGACTATCATGGGGCACTCCTTTCAGACCGTCAGGTCGTTTTCTTCTTTAATATAGACCGCTTCTTCGATGACGTTCTTGACTACGCGGATAGTGAGCCCTACGAAGAGCACCGCGGCGCCTGCGATGACCGCGAGGAGCGTGCAGAAAGCGAGGGCCATCATGATGAAGCCCATGAAGATCAGGCACCAGGAGATGTAGCGGATCAGTTCCACGGCGGGTCGGGTGAAGACGCGTCCTTTTTTCACCAGCAGGAGGAGCGCGAAGAGCATTGCCAGCCCCGCGGCCATCAGCGCGAGCTCGGCGTAGGCGGCTGCGTACACGATCACTTTCTGAGCGGGCAATAGATTCAGCAGCGCGCCGTGGCGGTCGGGCAATTTCAGCAGATATTCTATAAAGGATGGCATGAAGAAGGCCAGCGCGACCGTTCCGCAGAACATCAGCGCGGTCAATACGATGGAGATGGTCACCGACAGTTTTCTGTTGATCTTAAGCATAAAGCGCCTCCGTGATGTTTGATCTACGGGGGCATCTTACCACGGCCCGAATCGAATGTCAATACTTTTTTATCGAAAAACAATAAAAAATTTTCGATTGTCAAAAGTGCGGGCGCACAAGGTGTTAAAGTTGATGCATTATAAGGATTGAAATTTAAGATGCCGCCCGAGTCGCTGGCTGTATCCCTATTTTTCATTTTTCTAAATTCAGGATATCGCCTGAGTAGCCGGCAGCATCCCTATTTTGAAAGTCATTGAATTTGGGATGCCGCCCGAGTCACTGGCTGTATCCCTGTTTTTCATTTTTCTAAATTCAGGATATCGCCTGAGTAGCCGGCAGCATCCCTATTTTGAAAGTCATTGAATTTGGGATACCGCCCGAGTCACTGGCTGTATCCCTATTTTTCAAATCATGGAATCAGGGATGCCACCCAAGGCGCCTCTCGTGGCGCCCGCCTGATTTTTAGAACTTGTAAAGCACTTGAAGCGCCATCCCTCTCATAGAAAATGTCAGAGGAAAAAGAAAAATCAAAAAACCATGTGACTTTTCCGCCCGAATGGGGTACTATATGGGTGCAAGGATAAAATTGTCCCGCTCCCGCCGGACAGGCGGACAGCAAAACGGAGGTATCTGATATGAAAAAGTTACTGATCATCGTGCTGACGATCTGCATGGTAGTGGTTGCCGGCTGCGCGACAGCGAAGAAGCCCGCGGCACAGAACGGAAACGGCACGAATACCGAAAACGGCGGCAATACCGTTATTGACCATACCGCCAAACCCGGCGAGTACGCAGATGGCGTGATCGGCGAGAATAAGAGCGAGATTTCCGAGCACGGTGATGGCATTGTCCCCGGTTCGGTGTATGACAAAGACGGTAAGATCCGTTATGACTCCGGTTATGCTACCGAGGCCATGCCCGCCGTGGATATCGATTACGGCGAATATCCGGTCGACGTGTACGTCCCCGAGCCGGTGTATCCGGGCGGCATCGAAGACGGCCAGATCACGGCCGGCACGCTCACCGCGGGCGAGATCAAGGACCTGGACGATCTGGCGCACTGGCTCACGCTGTGGAACGAGGCCAGCTGGGACAACGTTAAAAAGGCGCGCGGCCTCAACGTCGAAAACGTGATCGCTGTGAAGGCGGCGCCGATGGCGGAAGTGAAACTGATTGACGGCGACAATACGCTGTACACCGCCGTTGCCGACATCTACGGCAACGCGTACCTGCTCTACAAAGCGGCGGACAACGGTAAGGCTGCAGCAGTTGTCAGCGGCTCCGACCGCAAAGAACTTACGCTTGCCCCCGGTGCGGTCGTCGAACTGACCCAGGCGCAGGCTGTGAGCGCTGCAAAACTTGACCTGATGCTGATGATCGACACCACCGGCAGTATGGGCGACGAACTGGAATACATCAAAGTCGAACTCAAGGATGTCATCGAGCGCGTGCGTAAAGAGCAGAACATTGACATCCGCATCAGCGTCAACTTCTACCGCGACGAAGGCGATGAATACATCGTGAAGTATTACGACTTCCGCGAGAATATTGACGACTGCGTCGCGATCCTGTCCGAGCAGTACTCCAACGGCGGCGGCGACTATCCGGAGGCCGTGCACACCGCGATCAACAACGTGCTTCAGCACAACTGGCGCCAGGATGCCGTGAAACTCTGCTTCTTCGTGCTGGACGCGCCCCCGCACTCCGAGGATGAGATCCAGAGCATCAACGCGGGCATGCTGAAAGACGTGGAATCCATGGCCGCGCAGGGCATCCGCTTTATCTCTGTGGTGTCTTCCGGCGCGGACAGCGATGTGGAAGTGCTGATGCGCAGCTTCGCCGTGATGACCGGCGGCACCTATCTCTTCCTGACCAATGATTCCGGCATCGGCGGCGACCATCAGGAACCCACCGACACGCAGTACGAGATCGAACCGCTCAACGACTGCATGGTGCGCGTGATCAAAGATTACGTATTCGCAAAGTAAGATCTAGATTTTCGGACGATCCGTAACGGATCCGGAGGCGTTGATTTGCGCAAAGGAACAGTTTTCGTCCTCCTGTCTGCGGTGTTATTCGCGACAGGAGGACTGTTTTTCAAGAAATGCAGCTGGAACGCGATGGCAATGAGCAGCGCACGCTCGATCATTGCCGGCACGCTCATTCTTTGCGTGATGCTCGCGACAAAGCACAAGTTCAGGGTCAACGCGAGCGTGATCGCGGCGGCAATTGCCATCTCGGTGACCAACAACCTCTACGCGCTGGCCAATAAATTGACCACGGCGGGCAACACGATCGTTCTCCAGTTCTCGATGCCCGTCTTCGTCATCATAATAATGGCGCTGCTGTATAAGAAAAAGCCCACGCCCCTCGAGCTGGTTACTTGCTTCGCGGTCCTGGCGGGGATCATCTGCTTTTTCATCGATTCGCTCACGGCGGGCAACATGCTAGGCAACGCTCTGGCCCTCATCTCCGGCATTTCCTACGCCTGCTTTTTCATTTTCAACAGCCGCGACGACTCGGAGCCGTTCACGGCGATCCTGCTGTCGTATGTGTTGACCGCGCTGATCGGTCTGCCGTGGCTGCTCCGCACGAATATTGCCGCCACGCCGGCGAACGAGCTGCTTTGCGTCGCCGCTCTCGGCCTCATCCAGCAGGGCGCGGCGCAGATGTGTTTTGCGGTCGGGATCAAGCGCACTCCGCCCGTGGCCGCGTCGCTGATCTCCGGCATCGAGCCCATCCTCAATCCGGTGCTGGTCGCGGTATTCTACGGCGAGACGCTGACGTGGCTTTCGCTCGTCGGAGCGGCAATAGTCCTCGTCTCGGTCCTGTTATTCAACGTCCTTACGGCGCGTCGAGGGCCTGATGAAGATGCGGCGGAGACCGAAACGGTGCCCGGAACATAGCCGGCTGCGCCGGGTCAATAAAACTATTGACACCGCCAAACAATCTTGGTATAATTGGCGCGTTCGACTGGAGAAGTACCCAAGTAGGTCGAAGGGGACGGTTTGCTAAACCGTTAGGTCGGGTTACCGGCGCCGGGGTTCGAATCCCCGCTTCTCCGTAAAAATAAAGGGCACCTTCTGAGGTGCCCTTTATTTTTATGCTCTGGGGGATTCGAACCGAGCGTCAGCACAACCGGGCACTCAGGAAAAATGTAAGAAGTGCGTGGCGATATGCCGGGGGCATATCGCAGCGAGGAGGGCCCTTTAAGCAAATCTGACACACCCGGAGAAAACAGGGAAGATTTGCGTGGGCGAATCCCCGCTTCTCCGTAAAAAAAAGGGCACCTTCCGAGGTGCCCTTTATTTGCTCTGGGGGATTCGAACCGAGCGTCAGCACAACCGGGTACTCAGGAAAAAGGTAAGAAGTGCGTGGCGATATGCCGGGGGCATATCGCAGCGAGGAGGGCCCTTTAAGCAGATCTGACACACCCGGAGAAAACAGGGAAGATTTGCGTGGGCGAATCCCCGTCAGTTATTTTGAAAGATGAAATTATCACCTTTTTGCTATAAGTAGTTTCTCGCGAAGTGCTTCTTGCAGCACTTGTGAAAAATTGATATTTGCCTGCTCCGCTTCTTTGCAGAGAAGCCAGGGGATAGTGCAATTCTTTTTTACCGCTCTGTTTTCATACGCTTTTCTGTATTGGTCAAAGTCGATATCAACAAGTGTAAGCAGTTCGCCTTTTTTAACCGGGTAAGTCATATGATGCGGGGAGGGAATGCTTTTTTTATCATAATAGTAATCAACACCCATCATTCCTATAGCGTCTCTTGCCATACCGATTGCTTCTGCCAGGGAATCACCTTGAGTATTGGCGTCAAAATCCGGTATATAAACGGAGTATCCTTTTGCTTCCGGGGTCAATATCACCGGGTATACTGTTTTCATGTGTTGCCTCCTATTTTAAGTTGCGTCTCCCTATTATTGCCTGAGCCACTGCTTCTTTTATTTCGGTTTGCCTCGATATTGGCTCGATCTCTTTTCCGTTTGTATAGATATCATGATTGCCGCCGTTCCGCTTTAGATACCACCCGTTTCTAAGTAATAGCTTTATCAGATCTTTACGTTTCATGTTACCCTCCCGGACATTAATTATACGCCTTGAATACGTATTTGTAAAGCACATTTTGGCTTTTGTGGCACATCCCTTGACGTAAAATTGCCGGTATGATATTCTTTATGTGCTGAGAGTATACGACGTATTTCGGAAACGTTGCCCGCGAGGAGGCGAGCCTTATTAAAAGAAACATTTTTATACATTTGATTATTGTTTTGTCGGTAACTGTTTGCCTGTCGTTGCTGTTTGCCTGCCAAACGGGGCAGGGCACGGGAAAGGGCGATGGACGGGACCATTCGCACGATATCAAATATTCGACCGCATTCATGTCTTCCGCCGCGCCGGACGGCTACGCTACTCCGTACACCGTAGCATTTTGCTCGGGCTGCGGCACCGAAAGCGCCGTTGCCCAAAACGTGTCATTCGAGGAGATCGCGCAATTCTCCGCAGAGCTGGCGCATCCGCCGCGGACAGATCATTTCAACAGTTTCATTCCGGCTGAGCTGGATTCGCTGCTACCCGTACTGGACTATGCAATGTATAACGGATACGACCGGATCTGTGTTCCTTCTTCGGAGTTCGACGACGCGACGGTATTATCCGCGTCGCGGTATCTGAAGATGATATATTATGTCAATGACAACGGCATAACAGCCAGGAAGGTATCCGGTTTTGTCAACGATGCCGGCGAGACCGTCAACTATATCTACTTGTCGATCATGGGTCTTACCGGCGTTGACGCTGCACACTACCGTGAGGCGATCGACGAGGCAAAGCGGATCGTTGACACCGTGCCGGAGGATTATAACGAATACGAAACTGCAATGTATCTGTACCGCTATCTGACGGTTAACGTTGATTATTATTCCGGCGACTACTACGGCGATACGGACTGGAACCTGCTCTACGACGCGCTGATAAAAAAGAAGACGGTCTGTGCCGGATACAGCGAAGCGATGTATGTGCTGTACAACCTGGCGGGGATCGAGTGCTTCCCCATTTACGGCTACATAAACGACAGCAGCTACAGTTTTGATCCCTCAAAACCCTATCATGGCGGCCACGTCTGGAACATCGCAAAGCTGGGCGACACATACTATGAGTTTGATCCCACCTGGGATGCCGGATCATTGATGGCCGATTTTTTGTTTTTCGCCGATTCGACAGATGATCTGTGCAGTTACTATCCCCGCGAAGTGGCCCAGTTCACGGATGATTATTGCGTACCGCGCTCCGAATCCCTGTTCCCGCGCGTCGATCTGAATTACGATACTGTGGATCGTGAACTGTTGTCGATTGCCTGTACGGTATTTAATTACGCTCATACAGATCCGCTCGAACTGCTTGCGCAGACCGGATATCAGACGAATTTATTCTCCATAAAGGCGGCCGCGGACGGCTGGCTCGTTACACCGGTCGCATACGAAGAGTTTTACAGTATATTGCAGTACTTTATCGCGGATGAGCTGATCGATATTTTCTTTGACGGCTATATCAGAAACGAAGATGGCAAGCTCGCTTTCCGGCCGGACCTGCCTTGCGGCGAGACGTACCGTTTTTGCAATGCGGAAAACGGCAATGCCGGGATCCTGATTTTTGATGAACGGGGCAACTTTACCCCGGTCAACGCCTCATATCACATCGGGATCAAAGACGATCATTACGTACTTGACACGTTATCCCTTTTAACGTAGTGATAATACTCCACATTGCCCGTCGCCCCCGAGCGCTCCTTCATGAACGCGTACACTTTGTCGCGCAGCTCGGTCTTGGCCGCCTGAACGCTCAGCCCGGCGGAAGGCAGGCTCGGCTCCGAGAACGTGACCGTCATGCCGGGCCGCTTGACCCAGGCCAGCAGACCGCGGCGCCTGCGGTAGGTGGTGACCATCGCTACGAGGGGAACGTTGTCCCGGATCGGGTGGTGGAAGGAATTGTCCGGAAAAGGCCGGATGCCGGTGTAGAACGGCCAGATGTGGCGCTCCGGGAACTCGGTGACACAGCGCTTCTGGGAGATGCGCGTTGACAGCGCCTTCGTAAAGCCGCGGAGGCCGGACGGTGAAGTGGGGACGGGAATTGCCCCCAGCATCATGACGATATTCCGCAAGAACGGGATCGACACCGCGTCGGCGTTGGCAACGATATACGCCCGCTTCGGGAACGCCGCCAGCGCGGGGACAAAGGCGTCCAGCTGCTGGGTGTGGTTGCCGTACAGATAAAAGCCGCTTTTGCGCAGGCCCTTCAAAGCGCGCCGGTTTTCGAACTTCAGGCCCAGGTAAAGTCTGGCCGCCAGGTACACCAGCGGCAGGGCGACAACGTAATACAGCACGAACGCGCACGCGTTCCAGAACGGGTTTTTGTGCACGAACGGGAAGGTGTGGTCGACGGTATTCGTGCTGATCTTCGTGCCCGCGAAGTCGTCGTTCAGCTCGTCGGAGTAGTATATGACGCGTTTGTACGCGCGGTTTTCCGGTGCGTTGACGGACTTCATTCGGACCTGCCCTCCGGCGCGCGGGGCTTCATTTTTACGGCGTCGAACAGCATCTGCTCCATTTCGTCCATGCATACGTCGAAATCGAAGCGTCGGGAATAGTCGAGGTACTCCGCGGAGCATTTTTCCCGCTCCTCCGGGTGCTCGAGCCACCAGTCCATTTTAGCAGCCAGGTCGTCCGGGTCATTAAAATGAAACAAATTGGACTCCGTGAGGGCAAAGAACCGGGTAGCGCTGCGGGGGGAGTCGGCGATCAGCGGAACGACGCCGCAGGCAATTGCCTCTAGGCACGAAATAGCCTCTATCTCGATCTCGGCAGGGTGAACGTACAGATCCGCGCTGTTGATCACGTCGATCAGCTCATCGCGGCCGTAGAAGCGCATCACCGGCGGCAGCAATCCCTTCTTCAGCGCCAGCTCGTGTATTTCCTCGCGTTTGGGACCGCTGCCCGCCAGCACCAGCTGGATCTCACCGCGGTACTTCGAGCGGCTCACCGCCTCGATCAGCACGCTGTGGGACTTTTCCGGGCTGTAGCGGCCGGTGAAGAGCACAGTGAAATTGCCCGCGAACTCCGGCGGACGCGAAACGGCTTTTTTGCGGAACGCCTTATTGACCCCGTTGGAGATCACGCGGTGCTCCGTCGGACCCACGACCTCCTCGAACGTGTTGCAGATGAACTGCGTGGGGTAGTGGATGATGTCAACGTACTGATACAGCCGCTTGTAAAAAATGCGGTACGTTTCGTGGTTTAGCGGCGTGAAATTCTTCATGAACGCGTGGCTGGTGATGTTCTCGGCCTGGCAGTGGAAGCTGGCGGTGAGCGGAATGCCGTGCTCGACGGCGTAGTGCGCCGCCGCCTTGCCCAGCACGAAGGGCAGCAGAACGTGCACAACGTCCGCGTCCTTCATTGCGGCTTCCAGCTTTTCGTGTTCGAGCCGCGCGACCGTCACGCCGTTCTTTTCGAGATAACGGTTGAACGGGCCGGCGTTCAGTTTCGGGACGACATAATAACCGGGTGTTCCGGCCTTGTCCTCATCCGGACACACAACGCGCACGTCGTGGCCTTTGGCTTTCAGCGACCTGATCAGGTTCATGGCGGCAATAGTGGTGCCGTTGTTCTCCTCGCCCAGCACGTCGCAAACGATGGCAATCTTCAATTCATATCATCCTTCCGGCGGGCCATACCGCCGTCAATAACTCTGCGCGCCCATGACGCGCCGACCAATTATACTTGAAAACAAAATATAAATCAAATCTGCCGCTTTGAACATGGGGACAGACCCCGATTCAAAAGCCGCGGCGTTGAACTGGCCCCTCCGGCTGTGATATAATAACAGCGGTCGCCGGTGCGGTCAGGACCGAACCGCAGCCGGGGCAAAAAACATCAGATCAGGAAGGCGCAGAATGCTAAAATTGGAAAACATTGCCTTCGCGGCCAACACGGAGCGGGGCAGAAAAGACATATTGAAAAATATCGATCTGGAGATCGGCGAGGGATTCACCGTTGTCACCGGACCCAACGGCGGCGGCAAGTCTTCGCTGGCCAAAGTCATCGCGGGGCTGTACAAGCCCACGGCCGGACGCATATTCTGGAACGGCGAGGACGTCACGGACATGAGCATCACCGAGCGGGCGAAAGCGGGCATCAGCTACGCGTTTCAGCAGCCGGTGCGGTTTAAGGGCATCACGGTGAGCGACCTGATTACGATCGCCGCCGGCCGCGACCTCAGTGTTTCGGAAGCGTGCGAGTATTTGTCCGCGGTGGGGCTGTGCGCGCGGGATTATATTGACCGCGAGGTCAATGCCAGCCTTTCCGGCGGCGAACTGAAGCGCATCGAAATTGCCACCGTACTGGCGCGCGGCACGGATTTCGCAGTGTTCGACGAGCCCGAAGCCGGCATCGACCTGTGGAGCTTCAACAGCCTGATCAAAGTATTCGAGCGGCTGCGCACGCTGACGAAGGGCTCCATCATGATCATCTCTCACCAGGAGCGCATTCTGGAGATCGCGGACCGGATCGTAGTGATCAGCGGCGGCAGCGTGGAGAAGGCGGGACCGCGGGATGAGATATTGCCCGAACTGATGTACGACCGGGCGTGCCCGCGGCTGGACAAGGTCAATTCGTAACAGGAGCATGTACTTATGGAAATAGATTTCAACATTTCAAAACTGTCGCTGGAAGGGCTGGGGCTGCTGGACAATATCGCCGGCCTCACAGATGTGCCGGACGGCGCGTTCAATATCCGGGCCAACGGCATGTCGGTCGGGCGCGCGGTCACCAAGGCGGTGAATATTGTCAGCAAAAAGGACAAGCCCGGGATCGATATCATCATTGCCCCCGGCACCACCGGCGAGACCGTGTACATCCCCGTGATCTTAACTGAACCGGGGACAGACCTGGTGTACAACGATTTCTACATCGGCGAAGCCGCCACCGTGGAGATCATCGCGGGCTGTGGCATCCACAACGACGGCTGCACCGAGGCGCGCCACGACGGCATCCACACGTTCCACGTGGAGAAGAACGCGCACGTCAAATACGTGGAAAAGCACTACGGCGAAGGCAGCGGCGAGGGCACGAACGTGATGAATCCTACCACCGTCGTGGAGCTGGCCAAGAACAGCTACATGGAGATGGAAACGACGCAGATCAAGGGCGTGGACTCCACGGAACGCGTCACGCGGGCGAAAGTCGGCGAAGGAGCGCAGCTGGTGATCGCCGAAAAGATCATGACCCACGGCAATCAGCATGCCACCACGGATTTTTCGGTGGATCTGGACGGTGCCGGGAGCTCCGCCAACGTAGTCTCGCGTTCGGTGGCCCGGGACAATTCGCGCCAGCGCTTCACCGCCGATCTCCGGGGCAACAACCTCTGCCACGGTCACAGCGAATGCGACGCGATCGTGATGGACAACGCCGTTGTCTCTTCGCTGCCCCAGATCACCGCGAATTCGGTTGACGCCGAACTGATCCACGAGGCGGCGATCGGCAAGATCGCCGGTGAGCAGCTGGAAAAGCTCATGTCCCTGGGCCTCACCGAGCACGAGGCGGAGACAAAGATAATTGATGGATTCCTGAAGTAAAATGATTACGTTAACGGCCGGAAAACTGCAGATCTCTATAGATTTTGAAGCGGGGCGGATCGCCGCGCTTTCGCTGAACGGCGCCGCACGGCTGGGCGGCAACGCGCCGCTGTTCCGCCTCGGACTCCGGCACACGGACGGGGGACTTGAAGTACTATCTGCATACGACGCGCGCGCGTTTGAACCGCTTTCGGGATCGGACGGCGGGGTCTACCGCGGCTTTGAGAAATATCCCGAACTGACCGTGACCGCGAGCGTGCGCATTGCCGCCGCTTCCGGCGAGCTGGAGTGGGAGATCGCCGTTGACCGCGTGCCCGCCGGGCTCGTGGCGGAGTGGGTTGAATATCCGCAATTGATATTGCCCCCGACCGCGGACAATAACACAGCCGGTAACGGCGGCCGCATCCTGCTGCCGTACAACGAGGGCGTGCTGATCTCCGACGCGGTCCTGCGTCAACGCACGGATTTCCGCCATTTCGAACCCGAATACCCGTCGCTGGGCTGCTATTCGGTGTTCCCGAACATGCTCTGCTCCCAGTTCATGGCGTACCTCTGGGATGACGCCGGTCTGTATATCGGAGCCCACGACCCGGAGCGCGGCTTCAAACAGATCGATTTTTATCCGGTCGACGGCGGCGTGGCGATGCAGCTGCGTTTGTACACGGGGACAGACCCCGGTGAAGCATACCGGACCGGTTTTCCCATCGTGTGGGCCGCGGTCGACGGTCAATGGCAGTCCGCCGCGGAGCGTTACCGCCGCTGGTTTGAAACCCATTTGCCGCCGGACGTGCGGAAGCTCGCGGACAATGCAGATCTGCCCGACTGGTACGCCGACCTGCCGCTGGTGGTGACCTACCCGGTGCGCGGCGTCCATGACATGGATGAGATGACTCCGAACAAATTGTACCCGTACGCGAATGCGCTGCCGGTGCTGGAGGATATTGCCGCCGCGGCGGACAGCCGCCTGCTGGTGCTGCTGATGCACTGGGAAGGCACCGCGCCCTGGGCGCCGCCGTACGTCTGGCCGCCATTCGGGGGCGAGGCGGAATTCAACGCGTTCCGGGACGCGCTGCACGCGCGAGATATGCTGCTGGGCGTGTACTGCTCCGGCTTCGGGTATACGGACAAAAGCAACCTGATCGACAGTTACGACCGGCGCGAAGAATTTGCCGCCGAAGGGCTGGCGGGGGCAATGTGCGCGGGGCCGGACGGTATTGTCCGCAAGAGCCGCATCTGCACTGGGCAACGCTCCGGTTACGATACCTGTCCCGCGTCTGAGACCGGCCGCGCGATCCTGAACGAGGCGTACGCGCCGCTGTTCGACAGCGGGCTGGATTACGCCCAGATCCTGGACCAGAACCACGGCGGCGGTCAATACCTCTGCTACAGCCGCACCCACGGCCACCCTGCGGCCCCCGGACCCTGGATGACGGCCAACATGCGCGCTCTGCTCTCCGACTGGAGCCGCCGGGCGGGTGCACGGTCTGCCGCTGACGGGCGGTCCGCCGCCGGCCGCATGCTGCTGGGCTGCGAGTCTGCCGCCGCGGAACCCTTCATGGGCAGCCTGCCGTTCAGCGACAACCGCTTCGAACTCAACTACTTCTACGGCACACCGGTGCCGTTGTACTCATACGTCTATCACGAGTACATCCGCAATTTCATGGGCAACCAGTGCTGCCTCCCGCTGCCCATCGCCGAGGACACACTGCGCGACCGCATTGCCTACGCCTTCTGCGCCGGCGACGTGCCGACGCTGGTGTTGACGCCGGAAGGGGAGTTGTCGCCTGCCTGGAGCACGCGGGACTTTTCGCACCTGCCGGACAAGGATGCCGCGCTGCGGTTTATAGCCAACCTGACGCTTTTCTACCGCGAGGAGGCCAAGCCGTATCTGTACGGGGGCCGGATGATCGCCCCGCTGCCGCTCGAGTGCGCGGGCCGCGAAGTGGAGTGCCTCTACTGGGGCCACCGCGTCACGCTCCCCGCCGTTTGCACTACCGCCTGGGAGGCCGCGGACGGATCCCGCGCGCAGCTCGTGGTCAACCCGGGCCTTTCGCCCGCCACGTTCACGCTCGGGGGCAATAGGTATACGCTGGAAGCGCTCGCGGCGAAGCGGATCGCGATGTAGATGGCAAAGTGAAAATGGCAAATGGAAAAGGGCAAGTGGCAAATGGTGGAAAAAAGTGCTTGCATTGTCTGAAACGCTGTGGTATAATACGCTTCGCCGCTCGAAAAACGGCGGCAACAGATATATATCGCGGGGTAGAGCAGCTGGTAGCTCGTCGGGCTCATAACCCGGAGGTCGTTGGTTCAAATCCTTCCCCCGCAATCGAAAAAAGAGGCATCCTAACAGGGTGCCTCTTTTTTTGCCGGGGAAGGACGGGTTATGAGACCGACGAGCGGGCTCGTTGGGTTTCGAGACCGACCGCCGCCGGTGGCGGAAACAGGGAGGGATCGGAACTGCAGCGGTCGAAAGTCGGAGGAAAAAGCGCAGGAAACTGCGCCCGACGACTTTCGGGCACCGCAAAGGGCGCAGGGCAATAACCCGGAGGTCGTTGGTTCAAATCTTTCCCCCGCAATTATGAAAGAAACCTCTTTTGTCTACCGAGGCAAAAGAGGTTTTTTGTTGTCTTTGCAGCGGAATTAATGTATAATCATCCCATAGGATCAGGATCAAGGAGGAAGACGCTATGCCCAATCCCAATGATACGCTGCATTGGTATCAGGAAAACGCGGAGGCTTTTATTGAACGAACAGAGACCGTGGATATGTCTGAACTTTACCGCAAATTCCTGACCTATGTGCCCTCCGGCGGCAACATCCTGGATCTCGGTTGCGGAGCAGGGAGCGCGTCCCTCTATTTTGCACAGCAGGGAAATTGTGTGCTTGCTGTTGATGGATGCCAGGAATTGTGCGATTATACCCATAAGCGAGTCGGCTGTTCCGTCCGCTGCCTGCGTTTTGAGGAATTAGACTATGAGGACGCTTTCGACGGCGTCTGGGCCTGCGCTTCTATCCTGCATACAAGAAAGGCTGAACTGCCCCAGGTGCTGCGCTTGATCCGCCGCGCTCTGAAAACGGACGGTATTTTTTATGCATCTTTCAAATACGGGGAGACTGAAAGAGACAGGAATGGAAGAGTCTTTTCGGACTTTACGGAAACATCGCTCCGCAGCTTGCTCGAGGAAACAGGCGGTTTTCATGAGATCGATCTGTGGATAACCGGCGACGCTCGGCTTGACAGGGCGGATGAACGCTGGATCAATGTGCTTTGCCGGGCAGAATGACCGGAATGTCTTTTGGGCGTTCTTTCTATGGTCTGGTGCCCTTTTACGCGCTCTTTCACAAAAAAACAGGTCGCGAGGCCTGTTATTATTTTATTGTGAGGCAGCAGAAAACCGGAAAAATGCAACCTTTTTCTTATTTACGTCGCCTTATATTATGTAGCTATAAGAGGGCTGCAATACAAATAACTTAAACGGAGACGAGGTCACTATATGGAATCAAAGAGATACATTGACAAGTATAATACGCCAAGAGTATTTCAAATCATTACCACGATCGGATTTGTTATTCTTGTTGGACTAATGCTTAGCGTAACTGTAATTGTTACTTCTGTCACGACGTATAATCCTAAAACCTGGAGTATCAATACCTGGGAATATACTCGCGACACTGTTTTCGAAATGCTTGAAGCAAAAGTGGACTCCACAGGATTTCTTTTAGGAGCGGTCGCTTTAATTGCGTCTATAGCAGGTATTGTTTTTATATGGTTAAACAGACCAAAACTGTCCGCAATTTGTGCGGGAATACTTTTAATTATTATGTTTTTGTCTCTGTTAGTTATTGGCGATCTGGGTATGGAGGATTACTTTGCCTCATGGAACGATTACGATCGTCTTGAGGTTAGAGTGCAAGAAACATACTATTTACTTTGGGGATTGACCATCATATTAATCGTGTTCTCTATCATTTCCATTAAGACCACCAAAGAAGGACCGAGACCGCCTAAGCTTGTTAGAATCGTCGAAAGCCCTGCGGCTACTCAACCCTCTGCAGCTGATGAACTTAAAAAATACAAAGAATTATTAGATTCGGGAGTTATTACTCAAGAAGAATTCCAAGAAAAGAAAAAACAGCTATTAAATCTGTGAACGGCTATTTAGTGCTATCCGATCTTTTAGTATACACTCCGCGAAAAAGAGGCATCCTAACAGCAGGGTGCCTCCTTTTTCGCCTTGGAATAATCGACATTCAGAAGACTTTATGATATAATGAACAGGTTAAAACGTTACACCGAGGTTCGAACAAAACGGGCAGAGGAGAAACAAAAATGGGCGCGTATCTATTTGAGGACTTTGGAATGGAAGGTTTTAGAGGTCTACGATCACGGAGTGTTTGTCATTACCAAAAAGATCATCTTCAAGACGTGCTACGACGGCATTTTTGAATGGCTGAATACGGATTTCGTGGAAAACGTCTTCACGGACGATGAGAAAAAACATATCGTTGCCTACGATGATAATCCTTTTCGGAGAAATGCTCCTCTTTATGTTTATCTTCCAAACCGCAGTCAGATAGAAGAACTGGATGATCCCAATCAACCTGTTGAAGAAACGGATCTGGCAAGATCATTGAACAGCGACACGTCATTCTACACCATCGACGGAAAATATATTAAACCCGGTGAAGGTCCTTGTTTTTATAAGGCAACGTATCATATCCGCGGGATCCGTCCGGCAATGGATCTTCGCTTAAGGCTTCGGGAAAAGAGGTCGGATAAAGAACGGCGCGACAAAACAGATTGACTTGATCCGTAATTATGAGTACAATCGCAGCATCTGAGAGGCGGCCGATACGCGCCGCGGCGGTGGAGGAATCTGAATGCTCGAGATCAGAGAAGTAAAGACCCGGCGGGAGCAGCGCGAGTTCGTGAAGCTGCCGCTTAAGTTGTACAAGGGCGATCCGTATTATGTGCCGATGCTGTACAGCGGCGAATTCGCGATATTCAAGCCCGATCACCCGTTTAACAAAGTATGCGACACCGTGTGTTACACGGCATATAAAGACGGTGAGCCCGCGGGCCGCATTCAGGGCATCATCCAGCGCGAGGCCAACCGGAAATGGGACCAGAAGCGCGTGCGGTTTACGCGGTTTGACTGTATTGACGACGAGGAAGTCGCGGCGGCATTGTTCGCGAAAGTCGAAAGCTGGGCGAGGGCCAAGGGCATGGAGGAGTTCGTTGGCCCCCTTGGCTACTCCGACCTGGAGCGCGAAGGTCTGCTGATCGAGGGTTTCGACCAGCCCCAGACGTTTGAGGAGCAGTACAACTATCCGTACTATCAGCGGCTCATCGAGGCGTACGGGTTTGAGAAGGATGTGGACTGGCTGGAAAGCCGGCTGTACGAACCCGCGGAGGACAGCGAGCAGATGATCGAGCTGGGACAGAAGATGCTCCGGCGGTACGGACTACGGGTGTATCAGGCCAAAACACTGAACGAGCTGCTTAGCGAGCACGTTGACAAAATATTCGACCTGATCGACAAAACTTACTCGCGGCTCTACGGCACCATGCCGCTCAGTGACGAGATCGTGGACAATTACGTCAAAGATTTCAAAATGATCGTGCGCGCGCAGGACGTGATGATGCTGTACGACAGCGCGGACAATTTGGTGGGCTTTGCGCTCATGTTTCCGTCAATTGCCGAAGCGGTCCGCAAGTCCCGCGGCTACATCACGCCCGCGTTCCTGGCGCGGTTTTTGAAGGCAAAGAAGCATCCGGAGATCATTGACCTCGCGCTGATCGGCATATTGCCTGAATGGGAGGCCAAAGGCGTCGCGGCGGTGATGATCGCGCTGCTGATGAAGATGCTCAAAGAGAGCGACCTGGATCACCTCGAGACCAACCTGATCCTGGAGGACAACTACCACATGCAGAACCTGCTCAAACGCTTCAAACGCGAGCAGAACAAGCGCCGCCGCTGCTTCAAGAAACAGATCGGCTGATTATACATATAAGGGGAGCTACTTTATGAGACCATTTGCCATTATCACCGATTCCAGCTGCAATCTGGATTCCGCACAGGCGCAGGAGTACGGCGTTGATGCCATCCTGCCGATGCATTTTTACCTGGACGGCGTGGAGCACGACGCCAGCTGCGACTGGAAAGAGTTCAGCGCCAAAGATTATTATGCCGCCATCGGCAGCGGCGCCCGGATCAAGTCCTCGCAGGTCACGTCGTACCAGTATGAAGACGCGTTCCGGCGTTTTCTGGACCAGGGGTACGATATATTGTCAATATCCTGTGCGGAGGCGTTGTCCGGCTCCATTCGGGAGAGCATCAACGCCGCCAAACGCATTGCCGGCGAATATCCGGACGCGAAGATATATTGCGTTGACAGCTACAACTGCTGCTACTCGCTGGCAATGGTGCTGATGGAAGCCTCAAAACTGCGGGCGGCGGGGGAGAGCATTGACAACGTGCGCGAATGGATCCTGACCAACCGCGAATTCTACAATGAAGTGGGCACCGTGGATAAACTCATATATTTGCGCAACGCAGGCCGGGTCAGCGGGCCCGCCGCGCTGTTCGGCGGTATTTTCAGCGTCAAGCCCATCGTAGTGTACGACGAGACCGGTCATAACGTCGCTGTCGAAAAAGTGATCGGCCGCCGCGGCTCTCTCGGGCGCGTGGCAGAGTACGTGAAGAAGTACGGCCGGCCGGAGGTCAACAACCACATCTACATCATCCACGGCGACTGCGCCGAAGACGCAGAGACGGTGGGCGAACTGATCCAGGCGCAGTTTCCGGATATTAAACTGGAGTTCACATACGGCTACGTCGAATCCGGTGTGGGTTCGTCCGTGGGGCCGGGGACAATAATCGTTGACTTTTACGGCACCGGTGACCTCAGGAAATTAGGGAAGAATTAAGGTTAGTGCCATAATAGAATTTGCTTTTTACCTGAGTAGAATTAGGGAATTAGGGAATTGTGGAATCGCCGCGGCGATGAATTCACGCTCGATATGGAGCCGCTCCGCATCGCTCGTGAGATCGCGGCCGAACAGGCCGCTCCGCAATTCCCTAATTCTATTCAAAGACTAAACCTAATTCCCTAATTCTATAACGGACAAAACCTAATTCTATAAAAGTTTTAAAAAAGTGCTTGACGTCGTACATACTTCGTGATATGATGTATTCCACGAAGGGAGGTATGACGCGTCATGGACATTCAACTCAAGCGCGGCCTTTTGGATGTGTGCGTGCTGGCGGCCATCAAGAATGAAGATTCATACGGGTACAAGATCATCAAAGATATGAAACCGTATGTCGAATTGTCCGAATCCACACTGTACACGATATTGAAGCGGCTGGAGGCGGCGAGCATGTTGACCGTGCGCACCGCGGAACACGACGGCAGACTGCGGAAGTATTACCGCATCACCGGCGCGGGACTCCGGCGCATCGAGGCGTTCAAGGCCGAATGGAAAGAAGTCATATCTATTTACCGGTTTGTGTGCAAGGAGGACAACAATGCTTAAAACTGAATTTCTCGAACAATTGCGGGCCGGGCTGGCCGGATTGCCGCAGGAGGATATTGACGGCCGCGTCGCGTTTTACAGCGAAATGATCGACGACCGCATGGAGGAGGGGCTTTCGGAAGAGGAGGCCGTGGCCGGCGCGGGAAAGATCAGCGATATCGTGACGGAAACGCTGAACGATATTCCGCTTAAAAAGATCGTGAAAGAGAATATGGCGATCAAACGCTCGCGCAGCGGCTGGGAGATCGCGCTGCTCATACTGGGCTTCCCGCTGTGGTTCCCGCTGCTGGTCGCCGCGGTCGCGATACTGTTTTCGCTGTACATCGTGCTGTGGTCGCTGGTCATTACACTGTGGGCGATCGAAATGTCGCTTTGGGCGTGTGCGCTGGCCGGGCTCGTCATGGCGGTATTTTACGGCATTAAGGGCGATCTGCTGCCGTGCCTCGCGCTGCTGGGCCTCGGCCTGTTTGCCGCCGGGCTGTCAATACTGCTGTTCTTCGGCTGCGTTGCGGCCACGAAAGGCATGATCCCGCTCACCAAAAAGATACTGCGGGGCTTTAAAAAACTGTTCATCAGAAAGGAGCGCTCAAAATGAAAAAAGGATTTATTATCGCGGCGGTCGTGCTGATCGCGGCCGGGATCATACTGTTTACGGGGGCGCTGATCGCGGCGGATTTCGATACTACTAAACTGGGGACCGCAAAATACGAGACCAACTCGTATACGCTAGACGAGCCGTTCCGAAATATAGATATCGATACGCACATTGCCGACATTATTTTTAAGCCTGCTGCGGACGGTATTGCCTGCGTGACGTGCTTCGAACAGACCAAAATGCGGCACACAGTGGCCGTAGAGGGCGGTACGCTCAAGATCGGCGTTGACGATGACCGCAGCCTGTATGACCGCCTGTCGTTCTTTAACAAGCCATTGACCATAACAGTATACCTGCCTCAAAGCGAGTTTGACAATATCTCGATCCACACTTCCACGGGCGACATACGGTTCGACAAGCTTTCGGCGAAGGAGATCAAGCTGAAAACGTCCACGGGCGATATCACAGTGAGTTCGGTCAACTGCTCCGGGACCGTCTCGGCGAAAGTCAGCACCGGTGACATCAATTTTACCGATATCATGTGCAACACGCTGACGACCGAAGGCAGCACCGGCGATGTGTTACTTGACTGCTGCAGAGCCGCAAAGATCCAGATCAAGACTTCCACCGGCGACGTGCGTTTTGACGGCAGCGACGCGGAGGATATTACGGTCAAGACCTCTACGGGCGACGTGACGGGCACGCTCCGCAGCGGCAAACGGTTCACGGTCAAGACCTCCACCGGCGATGTTTCCGTCCCGGCTTCCACGGACGGCGGCAATTGTGAGATCACGACGTCAACGGGAGACATTAATATTAAAGTGATTTGGTATATTGACTGATTCTACTAAGGTTGAAAAAAAGCCCGGGAAGTGGTATAATCCTTCTTGCAACAGGAGGTGCGGTACCATGGTAAAAAACGGGTTTTTCCCGGAGATCAACGGCAACTTCGGTTTCGGATGCATGAGACTCCCTATGAAGGGGGACGAAGTTGACACAGAAGAGTTTGCGAGGATGGCGGACGCGTTCGTTGACGCGGGGTTCAACTATTTCGACACCGCCCACGGGTACATCCGGGGCAAGTCGGAAACGGCCATCAGAGAAGTGGTAGCGCGGCGGTACGATAGGGAGCGGTTCCTGCTGGCAAACAAGTTATCGGATCCATATTTCAGCAAAGAAGCGGACGTGCGGCCGCTGTTCGAGAAGCAGCTGGAGCTGTGCGGGGTCGAGTATTTTGACTTCTATCTGATGCACGCGCAGAACCGGAACAACTATTTGAAATTCAAAGAGTGCAAAGCGTACGAGACCTCCTTCCGGCTTAAGGAAGAAGGTCTTGTGCGTCATTTCTGCCTTTCATTCCATGACAAGCCCGAGGTGCTGGACATGATATTGACCGAGCATCCCGAGATCGAGGCGGTGCAGCTGCAGTTCAATTATATTGACTACGACGACCCGTCCGTACAGGCGCGCGGAACGTACGAAGTGTGCGAAAAGCATGGCAAACCGGTGATCGTGATGGAGCCGGTCAAAGGCGGCAGCCTGGTGAATCTGCCGGAGGCGGCGGACAACGCACTGCGCGCGCTCGGCGGCGGGAGCAACGCCTCTTACGCGATACGGTTCGCGGCGGGTTTTCCCAAGGTGGCAATGGTGCTTTCCGGCATGAGCAACTTCGACCAGATGGCGGACAATCTCGGCGCCATGACCGATTTCAAACCGTTGGACGCCGTAGAACTGGACGCGCTCGCCGAAGTGTGCCGCGTGATCCGGAGCCGTAAGCAGATACCGTGCACCGATTGCCGCTACTGCATCGAGGCCAACACCTGCCCGCAGGGCATCCAGATCCCGAAACTGTTTGCCGCAAAGAACACGTACGACATGTTCCGCAACTGGAATACCAAGTTTTACTACAATTCGGTCCTGACGGGCGAGCAGCACGGCAAGGCCTCCGACTGCATACAGTGCGGCATGTGCGAGAGCGTGTGCCCGCAGGGGCTGGAGATCCGGCGGCTGCTGGAGACGGTGGCGGAGACGTTTGAAAAGCGTTGACCGCGTAAAAAACGAGAGGTGAGTATGTTGACCGAACTGATCAAAAAAGGCTATATCGGCAACCCGGCGCAACTGGTGACGCTCCGGCGCGTGACCGTGGCGGAGGGCAAAGCGAAAGGCACCGGCATTATCGAAGTGCGCACCGCGGGCGGGCTGGAGCTGGACCTGCTGCCGGACGCCGGTCTGGATATCGGGCAGTGCCGGTTCCGCGGTGTCAATATGAGCTGGATGAGCAAAAACGGCTACGACAGCCCGGCGGCGATATCGCCTTACGAGACCGAATTCGTCAACACATTTCCGGGCGGCCTGCTGTACACCTGCGGCCTGCGCTCCGCCGGCCCCGCCAACCGGGACAACGGCGAATGGCACCCGCTCCACGGCCGCTACCACAGCCTTCCGGCGGACAACATCACCACCGACATCAGCGGCGACGAACTGCTCGTCAAGGGAACGGTCCGCGAGACCGCACTGTTCGGCCACGTGCTGGAAGTGAAGCGCACGATCCGGATCCCGGTGCGGGGCGCATCGGTCACGGTGGAGGACGTGGTCACCAATCAGACCCATTTCGATGAAGAAATAATGCAGATATATCACTGCAATTTCGGTTATCCGCTGCTTTCCGAGCGGGCGAAACTGGTATTGCCCTCCGCACGCCGTACGATCCCGCGCACCGAATTTGCCGCCACCGGTCTGGGCCGGGAGTGCGTGTTTGACCCCCCGGTGCCCGGTGAGGAAGAGCGCGTATTCTTCCATCTGATGGAGCGGACATTTGCGGCGCGGCTGGAAAACCCGGAACTGGGCGTCAACATGAAGATCTCCTGGACCGGAGATACGCTGCCGGTATTATCCCAGTGGCGCTGCATGGCCGCGGGGGACTACGTGCTGGGACTCGAGCCCACCAACTGCTATATCCATGGGCGTCACGAAGAGCGCGAGAACGGCACGCTGAAGGTGCTGCGCGCGTTTGAAAGCGTTACAAATAAGGTAAAAATAGAGTTTTCGGAGGTTAAGGACAATGGCTGAACTCAACAAAAAACTCACTTTCGCACTGGCGTTCTGCAACCGCGGCTTCATGCCCGGCGAATTGATCTACGGTGCCCGGGACGATATGGTGAAAGCGGTCACCGACGCGGGCTACGACTACATTATGATGGACGCGGCACTTACCCGGTACGGCGGCATCGAGACCCGGGAAGAAGGCCTCTTGTACGCCCGCTGGCTCAAACAGCACGAAGGGGAGTACGACGGCGTGATATTCTCCATGCCGATATTTGCCGATGAAAACGGCGCGATCATGGCGCTGCAGGACGCGGGCGTGCCGATATTGATGCAGGCGTATCCCGACGAGATCGGCAAGATGGATTTTGCCCACCGCCGCGACGCGTACTGCGGCAAGTTTTCGGTCACCGACGTGTTCACCCAGTACGGCGTGCCGTTCACGGTGCTTAAGCCTCACGTGGTACATCCGCTCACGCCGAAATTCCGGGAGAACCTCGACGAATTCGCCGCGGTCTGCCGGGTGGTGGGCGGCATGAAACGCTTCAATCTCGGCTGCATCGGCGCCCGCACCACCGCGTTCAAGACCGTGCGGTTCGATGAGCTGGCGATGCAGAAATACGGCATCAACGTGGAGTCTTTTGACCTCAGCGAAGTATTCGCCAAGGTCGGGGCGAAGGCGGACAACGACCCCGTTGTCACCGCGAAAATAGAACACCTGAAAAATTACACCGACTTCTCTGGCGTGCCGGAACAGAACATGTTGACGCTGGGCAAGCTGGCGGTGGTCATTGACGAATATATCGCGGAGTACCGGCTCGACGCGCTGGCGCTGAGGTGCTGGAACGAGATGGAGACGTATCTCAGAGTGTGTCCGTGCGTGCTGTTATCCGAACTGAACGACCGGGGCATCGCGGCGTCCTGCGAGATCGATATGTGTTCCGCAGTGAGTATGCGCGCGCTGACGCTGGCCTCCGGCAGACCTTCGGCGGTGCTGGACTGGAACAACAACTACGGCGACGATGAAAACAAAGTCATCCTGTTCCATTGCGGCCCCGTGGCGCAGGGCCTGATGAC
>JAEEGL016324582.1_pt1 | contig 70516 bp, 59 predicted proteins | sample 9134231 | NCBI WGS metagenome assembly JAEEGL01 (sample SAMN16246548, study PRJNA631951) | gut metagenome | biome: gut microbiome; feature: rumen; material: fiber-attached | host: Bos | place: Iran: Karaj | collected 2018-10
CACAGAAGCCAGTTCGGAGAGATGCACCAGAAAATCACCAAGAAATTCAAGAAATACTACATCTTCGGATTTACAGGTACTCCTATCTTCATAGAGAATATGCCAACAGGTGCAGGACTCATCAAGACCACAGAAGATGCCTTTGGTGAAAGACTGCATACATATACAATAGTCAATGCCATCAGTGACCATAACGTACTTCCCTTCCGTGTGGATTATGTCAGCACCATGAAGGAGAAGGAAGATGTGGAAACCAGTAAGGTGTGGGATCTAGAAAGAGAAAAGGCTTTAAGTGACCCTCGACGCATAGCGAATGTGTCAAAATATATCCTGGAGCATTATTCTCAGCAAACTCTACAAGGGAAGAAATACAAGATGAGTGTTGTTACCAATGTAGAGAAATTGGCAAAGGATAAAAAGAAGAAAGTTGAAGAGGAACGTGATAAGACATCGCTGAGTGGCTTTAACAGTATCTTTGCCGTGCAGAATATTCCGATGGCAAAACAATACTATCTGGAGTTTCTGAAACAGATGGAAGCGCTGCCTGAAAACAAAAGACTGCGACTTGCTACAATTTTCAGTTATGGCGCAAATGAGGAAGACCCGGATGAAGATGGTGATGAGAATAGCGATAATACAGAAGGACTGGATGCAAGCAGCCGTGAATTTTTAGAGAGGGCTATAAAGGACTATAATAAGATGTTCGGCACCAGCTATGACACAAGTGCTGACAAATTTCCCAACTACTATAAGGATGTTTCTCTGAGAATGAAGAATAGAGAAATAGATATTCTTCTGGTAGTAAATATGTTCCTCACTGGCTTTGATGCCACAACTCTCAATACGCTGTGGGTAGATAAGAATTTGCGCTATCATGGGTTGTTGCAATCATATAGCAGAACAAACAGAATTCTGAATAGCATCAAGCAATTTGGTAATATTGTTTGTTTCCGCAATTTGGAGGACTCTACCAATAAGGCGCTATCACTCTTTGGAGACCCGGAAGCACGAGGTGTTTCAATACTCCGTCCTTTTGAAGATTATTTCAATGGATATGATGATAATAAGGGCAAGCATCAGGAAGGATATAAGGAATTGGTAGAGGAACTTCAGAAGATGGTAGAACCAGGCGAATCTCCTGTAGGTGAAGAAGCTGAGAAGAAGTTTATCAAGTTGTTTGGTAATATACTGAAGATACGAAACCTGCTCAGTGTCTTTGATCAGTTCCAAGGTGTGGATATGCTCAGCGAGAGGGATGTGCAGGATTATACCAGTGTTTATCTTGACTTGAGAGATAAGATAATAAACACTCCTAAGGATAAAGAAGATATCTGTGATGATATTGTCTTCGAGATGGAATTGGTGAAGCAGGTAGAGGTTAATATAGACTTCATCCTCTTCCTTGTAGAGCAGTATCGCAAGAGTCATAATCAGGATGGTGAAATAAGGGTTCGTATCAGTAAGGCAATAGACAGTAGCCCTGACCTTCGTGATAAGAAAGAACTGATAGATAAGTTCATAGAACAGCTGACACCTGATAGTGAGGTTGATGCTGCATGGCGAGTGTTTGTAAACGATGAAAAGAGAAAGCAGTTCGATGCTATTGTAGAAGAAGAAAACCTTAAACGAGATAAGGCTGTTGAATTTATCGAAAATGCTTATGAACGAGGCTATGTGCCAGAGGGCGGAATGGAACTGGATGGTATTATGCCACCAATCAACCCATTTGACATAAATGCTAATCGTGAAGGAAAGATTGCTACAGTCTTAGAGAAACTAAAGGCATTCTTCCAAAGATTTGCAGACATCAGTAATGGGGACTTTGGAGAAGAGAACACCTCCAACGCATTGCCGCTCCATTCTGTAGATTATCTGAATAAAACTTCAGAGGAAGAAAAAATGTCAAAAGCAGCAGAATTTGAAAACTAAGTAAGAACTATCAAAACCTAAATGAAGGTAAAAAGAAGATAATAGTTACATAAAATAAAGAGCCAATTTTCAATATTATGGCAAGGTCCGAAGTAACTGATTTTGAGAAGTTGTTTGAGAGTTTGGAACGTTTGGGGTGGGAACCTATGGTGTGCGACACTCCTATGACGTTCTATGACAATGAGGTGCCGTGCGGTGTGCCGAACGGTGTGGGTGATGTGGTGAAGGAGGAGCAGATGATACCGAGAAAAATGCTGACAAGCCTTGATGATTACGCGGTGAGGGCAAAGGGCGATTCGATGATAGGTGCCGGCATACAGGATGGGGATGTGCTGCAGGTGGCGAGGGATGTGCCTATCACGGATGGCGATGTCGTGTTGGCTTGGCTGGATGGCGACTACACCGTCAAGACCTATTGCGAGGACAAGGAGGGGCATCCTTGGCTGGTGCCTCAGAATGAGGAGTTCGAGGCGATAAGGATGGAAGATCACGATGATGCGTTCCTTGTGGGTGTGATTACGAGAATACTCAGACATGTGCCACGTATCAAATACCGTTCGTGCATGGCCTTCATCGAGAAGGCTAAGAAGAAGGGTTCTCAGCAGAAGAGTATCTCGCCTGTGCAGGTGTCACGCGCCATTCAGAAGGTGGCTCCGATGGTGGAGGTGGCCAGGCAGTGGTATGCGGTGTACCGTGTGCTGGCTGACTGCAAGGTGGTGAAGGAGGAGGACTTTGGCACGTTCTGCGATATGGTGAAGGCTGAGGTGCCTGAGCATCCGCACCTGCCTACGAGAATCGAGATGCAGCGTATGGCGGTGCAGAGTTTCGGGAAGCCTGTGGCGATGTGGAACGAACTGAATGCGCCTGTGCAGGGAAAGCGGTTCGGGGACTATGTGCAAATAGCGGAAAGGATGCAGGAATTGCTGGAAAACTGATATGAGGTAGTAAAAACTCTCACAAAAACTCAAAAACTCTCACAAAAAAGCACAAAAACTCTCAAAAACTCTCACAAAATCGGGGTGTTTTTTGGAAAAACTCTCACAGACCCCCAAAACTCTACATAAAACTCTCACAAACTGCGCAGCGATGGAATTTTGATTCCGTCGCTTTTTTTATGTCTGTACCTTTGCATCGTCAATAGTGACACACAACCTTTGAGTGGAGGTGTCGGAGGTCTTGCAAGACTTGGGTGGCCACCCTTTCGGAACTTCGCTCGCTAAAACTCAAAACATTTATGACAAAGAAAAAGATTACAAAGCAGCATGGCTGCGGAGATGTGAGGATGGCTGCCGAGGTGGCTTACTTCATCAACGGGAATGTGGGCATCAGCCCTTGTGGTGAAAATTCAACATTGGCTGGAGAGCGTTGCGGTCAGCGACGGGGTTGCATGAACGTGGAGAAGGATGGTACGGGGTATTTCCGTGCGTATCGGGAGAACACGGGCGAGAGGTATGAGAGCCTGATGGAAACGGCGAACGGAGGACTGATGAGGACGCGTCGCCCCAATAGACCGAGCAGGGCGAAACTGGTGGCGAAACTGTCGTTCCCTTTGGGAATGGGAAGTGTGAGACTGGTGGAGCAGTTGGTGGAACAGGTGAACGAGATGGTGGGATTTTTGAAAACAAGTGAAATTAGTTGAAAAATCTAACTTCTTTAACTCCAAGAAAGTGGAGTCCCAAAAGTAAAACTTAAAAACAGATTAAAGTTATGAATATACAAGGATTTATTAAGGAGATCGGACAGCCACGTTCGTGGCAGTCGAAGGAGGGGAACACAATGAATTCGTACCCCATTATTGTGGAAGTGCCTTTCATCGGGAAGGATGGAAAGGAACGTGCCGACGAGATTGTGGCGGAGCATGTGATTGGCAACGATGACTATCTGGCGAAGTTGCAGGAGGCAAAACAGAACCGGCAACGGCTGGAGTTCTCTGTGGGTTTCTCTATCAGGGAATGGCAGGGGAAGAAGTTCCAGAGCACGAAGATGTTTAACGTGCAAATCATGATGTGAGGAATTTGAAAATTTCTGTGATTTGACTCCGTCGAACTAAAGGTTCTGTGATTTGACTTCGTCGAGCTAAAGGTTCTGTGATTTCTGTGTGAGATAAGAAGAGAGCCATGCGGGCTCTCGCAGAAAAACTTCATTTCACACAGAAATCACGGAAAACACAGAAAGACACCGTGAGCGGTGTTGGAAAACACAGAAAAAGTGATTCAGGAATTAGATTGATGTTACAATTGAAAATTAAAGGTTATGATACTTGACGTATATAAAAACAAAAAGGCCATCAAGCCCATGACACGATTCAGGTCGTGGGCTGATGTGGTCAATTGGCTCGACTACCACAAGGAGGTGGCGGTCAATTGCGCCAAAATCAAGGAGACGGGTGACAAGTCCTACAAAGACAATCTCCCTGCTATCATGCCGATGGGAACGGTCGGAGACTTGACACGAAAGAAGGAGAACTGTACCCCAACAGGATTGGTCATGATTGATATAGACCCCCCTTGCCCCCCTGTTGAGGGGGGAAAGGACCATGCGGGGTGTGCGGAGATAGAGAAGAGCCATGCGGAGTGGATGCGGGGTGTGAGCCAGCACTTTGAGGTAAGGAAGGAGGCGATGGAAAGGATGGGCGTTCGTCTGGTGCATGTCACGCCATCGGGCTGGGGATTGCGACTGCTGGTGTGTTGCCATGCGGAGGGCATGGAAGCGACCATCGGGCATTGTGTGGAGGCACTGGAACTGGAGAAGTTCGGTCATGTTGACCCTGCTTGCAAGGACTTGTCGAGGCTTTCCTACCTCGTGCCTGCTGATTACATCCTCTACACGAAGGACTTGTTCGCTGATATGCCTCAGGTGAGCATCGAGGCGATGAAGAAGTATCAGAGCACTGGCGTTATCGAACGTACCTCCAACGTGTCTGCCGACCTTGGCGAGGTGGAGGCGAACGATGAACAGTACAAGGACTTCGAGTACAATGGTTTCAAGGTGGCTGACATCGTGAGGGACTACATCGCATCGACGGGTGGCGACCCCGCTGACGGAACGAAGCACACGTTCTACAATGAGCTGATTGTGATGTTCCGCAACCTCTGCAACAACGACGCGAAGATTGTGCATGCGGTGCTGCCCACTTGGGGGCATCCGGTGGCAGAAACGTGGAATCAGTGTGTGAGCCTCTGCTCGTCGAACCGAAGCACGAAAATTGACTCAAAGCTGTATTTCTGGCTGAAGGAACGGAACATGCTGGCAAGCCGTGTGCCTGTCGCAATGGAGGATGAGAAGAATGAGGAGCCATTGCCGCCCATGCCGAAGTTGCCGCCCATCTTCAGGCAGTATGTGAATGCGGCTCCTGATGATTTCAAGATTCCGACGGTGGTGGCATTGCTGCCCATCTTGGGAACGCTGACGAGCCATGTGAGAGCGGAGTATTTTGATGGAACGGAGCAATCGACGGAGTTCATCTCGCTGCTGTTCGCGCCGCCATCATCGGGAAAGTCGTTCATCAAGCGGCTGTCGAGATTGCTCCAGAACCTGAGAGACAGGGATGAAATCTCGAACGCAAGGGAGGAGATCTATGCGAATCGTGAGCGCAAGAAAGGGGCAAACGATAAGGGCGAAGAGATGCCGAAAGTGAGTGTCCGCATCGTGAAACCGCTGATTTCCATTCCTGAGTTACTGACGAAGATGCGGAACAATCAGGGGCATCACATGTACATCGAGGCAGAAGAACTCGACACCTTCAACAAAGGCAACAGGACGGCTGGAGGCGACAAGTCGGACTTGTGGCGTGTGACGTGGGATAATGGCTACTACGGTCAGTATTACAAGAGCGTGAACACCTTCAAGGGTGAGGTGCAGATGTTTCTCAACCTGCTGTTCACATCGACGCAAGACCAGATTGACCGCTTCTTCAAAAATGTGGAGGATGGCTTGGTGACTCGCTTCTCCGTCTGCCCCATCGAGAATCAGCAGTATGCGCAGTTCAAGCCTTGGAAGCCCATTCCGCTGAAGGAAAAGCTGCAAGTGCAGAACATCCTGAACAAGTTGGAGATGAAGAACTACAAGTTGCCCTTGAAGTTCGACAAGAGCGAACTGATGGACATTGAAGAGGCAGACTTCGACAGCGTCGTGCCTTGGCAATACGAGTTCCAACCCTTCGAGCACATCGACCTCAGTTGGCTGTATCAGCCGCTGCTGAATTGGCTGGAACAGGAGCGTGTGAAGAGTGCGGAAACGCTGAATGAGGCTCGTGACGTGTTCCGAAGGAGAGCAGCCGTGAAGGGTTTCCGATTGGGTTTGCTGTGCTGTGCGCTCTATAATAAGATAACGAAAACAGAACGGGAAGTGATCACGAAGTTTGTGTTGTGGTTCTGCTCGGTCGATTTGCGAAACTCGCTGAACCAGTTTGGAGAGCGGTATAACGAGTTGCAGAGCAATGCTCAGAAACCGTCCTTCAAATGGAAGGGTATCTTCTACAAACTGGGCGAGACGTTCACAAAAAACGATTTGGCGGCAGCCATGCGCAGGGCATTCATAAAAACTCCCGTCAGAGTTGTCTTGTCCTTGTGGAAGAAGAATGGCCTGATTGAAAAGGCTGGCGATGACCAATTTACCAAAACCAGAATAAATAATCAAAGCAATGGAAAAAATCGTGTTAAATAAAGAAGAGAAGCAGGCCTTGTTTGCCTTGCTCAGAGAGATATTAAGAATCTTCGTAGAAGAGATTGTGTCTAACATCAAGAAGAAGAAGGAGGAGAAGAAGAATGGCAAGACCGTGTAGAACACCGAGAGGGTTGCGCAACTGCAACCCCCTCAACATCCGCTACGTGAAGGGTAACACGTGGCTGGGCTGCTTCGGCAGCGATGGCGCTTTCTGCAAGTTCAGAGACAGGAAGCATGGGCTTCGAGCGGCTTTCGTTCTGCTGCGTATCTACAACCAGAAGCATCAGAAGTGGACGATTCGAGAAATCATCAGCCGATGGGCACCTGAGAATGAGAATCACACGGAGAACTACATTAGGCGTGTGTGCAGGTATATGGGTGTGAAGGATGACCAAGTGGTCAAGTTCGGAGACCCCGACTATCAAGAGATGGGGTGCAAGATGGTGGCTGCCATGTCGGTGGTGGAGAATGGGAAGGATGTTCTCACTTGTCACGAACTCAAAGAGGCATGGGCTTTTGCCTTTGGAGAGAAAGGAGGTGAAGCATGATTGAGTTCGTGTTAACCAGGAAATTCTTCAATGAATGGGGCACGTTCGGAGAATTGAAGGAGGGAACGACAGGATTCCGTTGTGCGACCTTCGAGAGATGTCCACCCAAAGCGACTGACAATTCATTCCAAAGAAGTAGAAAGGCGATGTTCGTCGGAAAGTACGAGATGGGCAATGTGTATCTCCCGATGGAGAACAGAAACACCTTCAAGGTGATGCGTCTGGGCACCTACAACAACGCTATGTTCCAGTTGAATCAGCTGAAATCAGTGGGAGACATTGTCTTGGCTCGCAGTTTTGACTGGTACGGCACTCCATCCGATAGTGAAACCGTCATCAATATGCTTGACCGCTTCATCATGAAAAAGATGACGACGGGTGAGTTGTCGACGAAGGGCAAGAGGGGGTATGCGGAACTGCTCATCAGAGAAAGCCCTGAATACTGCCGACAAACAAGGGTGGAGCCTGTCACGAAAAAGCAGACAGAAACGACCTATGAGGATTGGGATATGCTGGATGAAGACGGGAGCGTTTTTTTGAGGTGTTAATTTGTTAATTTGTTAATTTGCACTTAAACCAAATGAGTCCGACGAACCTGCAACTCGTCGGACTCACCGTTTTTTATTATGTGATCGGAAAAAACACGCGCACTACTTGATGTTCTTGCGAATCTTTGTCAGGTATTGCTGCATGTGCTCCTCGTCGCGTGTGTCGATGATTTCGATGATTTCTTTCATCTCCTTGCGGATTTGCTCGACTTGCCCTTTGGTGTAGGGGTTGAAGAGGATTTCGCGCAGGAGGGTGTCGTCTTCAGAGAGGACGCCTTTGGCGATTTTCATGTGGCGCTTGAAGGTGGTGCCGGGGGCATCCTGATGCTTCATGACGGCGGCGAAGGCGAAGGTGGAGATGAAGGGGATGGAGAGGGAGTAGGCTACGGTCTGGTCGTGCTCTTCGAAGGAGTATTCGAAGATGTTGAGACCGAGACGGGAGTAGAGGTCTTTGAAGAAGCAGCGTCCCATGTAGTCGCCTTCGTTGATGATGATGGCGTTCTCGTCGCTCAGTTTGCCGAGGTTGGCAAAGGTGGGACCGAACATGGGGTGGGTGCTCACGTAGTGGAAGCCGCTGGCTTCGTAGTATTCCTTGAAGCCTGTCTTCACCGACGAGATGTCGGAGAGGATGCACGACTTGGGGAGGTGGGGTATCACCTGGTTGAACACTTGCAGGGTGTATTTGAGGCTGACGGCGTTGATGACCAGTTCTGGCTCGAAGGCGTCTATCTCGTCGAGCGTGGTGAATCGCTGGGTGTTATACATGAATCGGAGACGCTTGGGGTCGATGTCGTATACCGCCACTTCGTGGTCGAATGACAGCAGGTCGGTGAAGAATGAACCCATCTTGCCTGCTCCTAATATCAGAATCTTCATAAAAACAGAGCTTTTTTAGGATTGAAGAATTGAAGAATTGAAAAATTGAAGTTTTTGGCTGGCGCGATGTTAGAACACCCCGTATGGCAACTTCAATTTTTCAATTTTTCAATTTTTCAATTTTATTTGTTGATGATTTCAATTTGCTGGTGCACACTTTCTTCGTGGATGCTCTCGAAGACTTTGGCGACGAAGTCGGGGCTCATGCCGCAGAGGGAGCCTTGCACACCGCGCTTGGACAGGATTTCGTTGTAGCGGACGGCTTGCAGCACGGTCATGTTGTGCTCTTTCTTGTAGTGGCCAATCTCGCGGCACACTCGCATACGCTTGGCCAGAATCTCCATGAGTTGGTTGTCCAGTTCGTCAATCTGCTTGCGCATGCTGGCCAATCCTTCGGTGGTGGTGTGCTCGTCGCGGATGATGAGGAGCGAGAGGATGTAGTCGAGCACTTCTGGGGTGACTTGCTGCTTGGCGTCGCTCCATGCTTTGTCGGGGTCGCAGTGGGCTTCTACAATCAGTCCGTCGAAACCGAGGTCCATCGACTGCTGGCAGAGTGGGGCGATGAGTTCGCGGCGGCCACCGATGTGTGAGGGGTCGCAGATGATGGGCAGGTTGGGGATGCGGCGGTGCAGTTCGATGGGAATCTGCCACATCGGGGCATTGCGGTATATCTTCTGCTCGTAACTGGAGAAGCCGCGGTGGATGGCTCCCATACGCTTCACGCCTGCCTGGTTGATGCGCTCTAAGGCTCCAATCCACAGTTCGATGTCGGGGTTGACGGGGTTCTTCACGAACACGGGCACGTCCACACCTTTCAAGGCGTCGGCCAATGCCTGCACGGCAAAGGGGTTGGCTGTGGTGCGGGCACCAATCCAAAGGATGTCCATGTCGTATTTCAGCGCCAGTTCCACGTGTTCGGGTGTGGCTACCTCGGTGGAGATGAGCATGTGGGTCTCTTCCTTCACTTGCTTCATCCATGGGAGTGCCTTCTCGCCGTTGCCTTCGAAGCCTCCTGGCTTGGTGCGTGGCTTCCAAACTCCTGCGCGGAAGTTGTGGCAGCCTTTCATGGCGAGTTCACGGGCGGTTTTCATCACTTGTTCCTCCGTCTCTGCGGAGCATGGGCCTGCAATCACGAACGGACGTTCGTTGTCGCTTGGCAGACCTAATGGTTGTAAATCGAGTTCCATATATGACCCCCTCCCCGCTCCCCCTGTTGAGGGGGAGAGTAGAATGTTGGTGGGGAGGATTCTACTTGTATATTATTTTGTTGTTATTGATTCTTGTTTTGTATGTTGTGGAGGTAACCACCCCCTCTCTCACAGGGAGGGTGAAGGGAAGGCCTCCTTTATTCTCTGCAATGCAGTGAGCATCTTCTCGTCTTTGGCACAAAGCGAGATGCGGATGTAGCGTTTGCCGTTGGAGCCGAAGATGAAGCCGGGGGTGATGAAGACGCGGGCTTCGTGGAGCACCTTCTCGGTCAGGTCTTCGACGTCGGCGATGCTGTCGGGGATGCGTCCCCAGAGGAACATGCCTTGCTGCGTGGGGTCGAAGGTGCAGCCGAGGGTGGTCATGATTTGCTCGGCTATCTTGCGACGGGTGGCGTAGGTCTCGATGTTGGCGTGGGTGTGCCATGCTTCGGTGTTGTCGTAGGCTTGAGCGGCTGCGAGTTGCAGGGGACGGAAGGTGCCGGAGTCGATGTTGCTCTTGATTTTCAGAATCCACTGCACGAAGGTGCTGTTGGTGGCGAGCATACCGACACGCCATCCGGGCATGTTGTGGCTCTTCGACATGGAGTTGAATTCGATGCAGCACTCTTTGGCTCCTGGCACTTGGAGGATGCTCAGGTGTTCGTCGCGGTTGAGGATGAAGGAGTAGGGGTTGTCGTTCACCACCACGATGTTGTGTTTCCGGGCGAATGCGACTATCTTCTCATACAGTTCGCGGGTGGCACGTCCACCTGTGGGCATATTGGGGTAGTTCGTCCACATGAGTTTCACGCCTGTCAGGTCCATCGCTTCCAACTGCTCGAAGTCGGGTTGCCAGCCGTTGGTCTCCATCAGGTCGTAGTTCACGATTTGCTGACCGAGTATCTTGCTGAGCGATGTGTAGGTGGGGTAGCCGGGATTGGGCACCAGCACTTTGTCGCCTGGGTTGCACAGTGCCAAGGTTACATGCAGGATGCCTTCCTTGCTGCCGATGAGTGGCTGAATCTCGGTGGCTGGGTCGAGTTCCACATTATACCATCTCTTGTAGAATCGGGCCATTGCCTTGCGCAGTTCGGGTATGCCCACTGTGGGCTGATAGCCGTGTGCGTCGGGGCGTTTGGCGTTCTCGCAGAGCACGTCGATGGTTTCTGCACTGGGAGGCATATCGGGTGAGCCGATGGCAAGCGAGATGATGTCCTTGCCTTCTGCGTTCAATTGTGCCACTTCCTTTAATTTTCTCGAAAAGTAGTATTCTGAGACTAACGAGAGTCTGTCTGCTGGCTGTATCATGAAAGACCCCCTCCCCGCTCCCCCTGTTGAGGGGGAGAGTAGAATGTTGGTGGGGAGGATTCTACTTGTATATTATTTTGTTGTTATTGATTCTTGTTTTGTATGTTGTGGAGGTAACCACCCCCTCCCTCACAGGGAGGATGAGGGGAGGGTTTCCTTTCCTTCCTTGTATTCACCCAATATCTTCAGTTGCTTGGTCAGGGGTCTGACGGCGTCGATGCTCTGGCGGTAGCGGGTGTAATCGTCGTACATCACGTCGATGTAGAACATATACTCCCACTCTCTGCCAATGATGGGCAATGACTGAATCTTGGTGAGGTTGATTTTGTAGAACGAGAAGATGCTCAACACCTGCGAGAGTGAACCTTCGCTGTGGGGAAGGCTGAACACGATGCTTGATTTGTTGGACTTGCTGGGCACACTCAGTTCCTCTGCCACCCAAGGGTCAGCCACAATCAGGAAGCGGGTGAAGTTGTGCTTGTTCGTCTCGATGCCCTCTTGCAGAATTTTCATTCCGTAGAGTGGGGCAGCGTATTTCGAGCAGATGGCGGCATGACCTCTCAGCGCGTTCTCGCTGATGTTTTTGGCAGAGCCTGCTGTGTCGTCGGTCTCCACAATCTTGAACTGGGGATGCTGTTTCAGGAAGTTTCTGCACTGCATCAGCGCCACAGGGTGTGAGTTCACTTCTGTGATGTCTTCCCAGTCGTCTTCTGGCAGACACATGATGCTGTGTGAGATGCGGAGTTTGTGCTCGCCCACAATCTGCATGCCGCTGTCGCGCAGCAGTTCGTAGTTGTGCAGCAGCGACCCCGCGATGGTGTTTTCTATCGCCACCATGCCAATCACTTTCGAGTCTTTCTTCATCTCCTCGAACACCTCTTCGAATGTGTCGCAACAAATCAGTTCGATGTCTTCACCTTCGAAGTAATAGTGGCTGGCTACGTCGTGGTAACTTCCCACCTCTCCTTGTATTGCTACTCTTCTCATATATTATATAATGTATAGTTTGCTCCACCAAAAAGCCCCACTCATCAGAGCGGGGCTATATTGTTTCACTATTGTTGTTGCATTGTCTTCCTATGAACACATAACTACCCGCTCTTACTTCTTGCTAAAGTAAAAGTAAAAATAGTAATATGTGTTAAACAATGACTTCATCTCTTTAAGATTGAAAAATTGAAGAATTGAAAAATTGAAGTTTTTCGTTTCAACTATTTTCGCTGCAAAAGTACATACTTTCCCCGAAACAACAAACATTTTTCAAGAAAAAATGCGGTTTTTGTGGAAAAAAGTGCAGATTTCGTAGAGAAAGAGTTACGAGTTTTCTCTTTTTTTGAGAGAAATGTGTACCTTTGTCCCGTTTTTCGGATTAGGGCAAATTACTATCTTATTACAAACATGAATATGAAAAGAAATAACTGGAAATTGGGTGAAGTGGTGGAACTTCCCAAAACTGGCAGTCAGATACACAAGAGCGGCAAGGAGTCGTATGAGCATATGACCTCTTCGTGCTATGTGTGTGTGCGTGAGGCTGCTAATGGTCAGCGTGGCATCTTGGTGAAGATGATGGGCCGAATTAAGGCTCAAGAGATGATGATTGTCAATCATGAGCCTTTCTGTAAAGACGAGACGGAAGAGACGGAAGGCCAGACGGTGTATTATAGTTATCGTTTTCCCACGTCGGAGGAACTGAAAGAGGTGCTGGACATCGTTCGTTCCAACGATGTTTTGTGGCGCCAGTTGGATGAAGCCTCCATGTTCATCAATCCTGATGGTTCCTTCTGGGTCAGAGAGATGGAACGGAAGTTCTTGGTGGTGAAGCATACCCAGTATTACGACCCGAAGACTGGTTTCTTGTCATCGCCGGCAACTGCGGATGAGGCTCATCGTCGCCTTACCATCGCCTACTTTTAGTGTCGATGGCATATGAAAAAATGCGCGGTATGTGTGTCAACATATCGCGCATTCTTGTTTGTCTCTATTTCATTCTCTTAGGACGCTGTTATTTCCGATGGAGAATCTTCTTCCCCTTTTTGATGAGGATGCCAGGGCTGAGAGGCTTTCCTTGGATGTAGCGTCCGTAGAGGTCATAGGTCTTTTCGTCTGTTAGGACTGGTTGTTTGTTAACTGTCTGGATGTTCGTGGCCTCGATGATGCGGTGGCGAAGGGCGGAACGGACACCGTAGTAGGCGGGTTTCTTTTCCACACCCTCCGTGTAGAGCAGTGGAAGGGATGCCTCTCTCCAACTGTTGTTGTCCTTCAATCCCCAGATGACGAGATTGGGGCAGTTGTCGTTGTTGAGCATGATGTCGGTGATGACGCGGTAGTTGCGTGCCTGTTCCTCGTAGTTGGCCTCAGAAACGTATGGGATGCCCATGTCCAACTCGGTGATGATGCATTGAAGTCCTGCGTCGGCAAAACGCTGGATGGTCTTGGCCAGTTTGACGGAATCGACATCGCCGATGGAGAAGTGGCATTGCAATCCTACGCCGTCGATAGGAATGTCGCTGTTCTTCAGACGCATGGCCAGATTGTAGAATGCGACAGACTTGGCTTTTCCCTGCATCTCCACGCCATAGTCGTTCAGGTAGAGCAGGGCATCGGGATCTGCACGATGGGCATAGACGAAAGCGGAGTCGATGTAGTCTTCGCCGATGGCGCGCATCCACACGCTTTCGCGCAGTTCGTAGCCTTCAGGATTGGTGCGCACGGTTGTCTGGTCGTCGGACAGGCATTCGTTCACCACATCCCATTCGGTCACTTTGCCTTTGAAGTGTGTCACCACGTTGGTGATATGGGTCTCCATAATCTTCAAGGCTTCTGCGCGGCTCCAGTTTTTGTCGTTCTTCTTGCCGTCGCTTGACACCCATGTGGGCAATTGGGCATGCCATACGAGACAGTGCCCTCTCATCTTCATCTTGTTGTTTTGTGCAAAGTTCACCAAGTTGTCGGCTGCCCAATAGTTGAACTCGCCACGTGAAGGTTCCAGTTCGTCGAATTTCATCTGGTTTTCTGCCACGAGCATATTGAACTGCTGTTTCACCTCTTTCGTCTCGGCCAATCCTGCGTTGGTGATGTCGTTTTTCCAAGTGGAGATGGCTGTGCCGATGTATTTCCCGTTCTGCGCGGCATATTCACGCAAAGTGGTCTTGTCGGTTTGGTCGTTGATGCCATCATCGTAGAAGGCACCCATGTGCTCTTTCTCTTCTTCCTCTGGGTCTTCGGGGTTCTCTGGTTCATCTGAATCATTGAGCGACACGAGGCGCAGCCCGACGGTATATTCTCCGTTTTCTTCTTTCTCTACAATCTCCCAAGTGTAGCGTTCTGGCTTTTTCAGTTCGAAGTGCCAGTCGCCTGTTTTGCTCTTGGCGGTGAGCAGGTGGAATTCGTCTCCCACTTTCACGCCAGCATCCTTGGCCAACGCAATTTGGATGAGCGGCATCTTGTCGCTGGTCGAGAAGTCTTGTGTCATGTCGAAGTATTTGACGGTTCCGTTGACCATCAGTTGGTCATAATCGGATGCCGATTCAATCTTGAAGCGCAACACTGATTGGGGTCGCACGAAGAGGTTGGTGTTTTTTGATGTGGTGGCATAATTCTTCAGGGTGAGTGTACCCACCGCGTCATCGCCTGGTTCTATCGTGCCATAGTTGTCCACGGTTCCAGCGATGCTTCCCGTACCGCCAAGCACACCACCTTCGAACACATATGCAATGGCCTCGTTGACATTTTGTTTTGCACCCAAGGCTCCTCTCAGTTTCTTGCTCTCGGCTTCAAGACGGTCGTTCATCACCAGAACTCGGCCGTCCGTCACTCGCAAGCAACCTGTCAGATAGTTGTTGTTGCCTGTGATGCGGCAGGTGCCTTTGCCTTCCTTGATGATGCCCAAAGGATGCGTGTCGCTATAGTCGGGTGGGGCGATTTTTCCTGCCAATGTGGCATCTGCTCCAGAATAGCCCACCAGAAAGTATGCCGCACGTGTGTTCGTTTTCATATATCCAATAATGGATGAACCCACTTCCGTGTTCAGGTCGCCAATGCGGAAACCGGCTCCATTTGTGTTGGCCTCACAAAGGAGAGTGGCGCCTGTGTGCAAAGTGACGTGGCATCGCTCCATCGAGTTGTTCACCTTGCCCGACTTGATGTCGCTCTCCATGTTCTCGGGCGAAAAACTCTGGCCGCCATGCGCCAGCACCACACCATAGAGTGTTAAATTAGGTGAGTTCTCCTCGAAAGGATAAATATGTACGTTTCCCGTGAAGTTCGTCCAGTTTGGCCAAGTCTCACCCTTTGCTGTGCCCAAATAGCAACGTTCGCCTCCGGCATACAGGTTCAGCGTGCCTTTTCCTGTGATGGTGGAACTGAAATAGCAATAGCGTGCCATCTTCACATCCACTTTCTTGAAAGAGGACAAATAGAGGGATTCATCGTATGATCTGTAATTGTTGGAAGAGTTGTTGCCACTGATGTCGATAGTGTTTTGAGCCCATGCTGGCATCAGTAACAAGAAAGCAATAAGTGTTAGTAATGTCTTCTTTTTCATGTCTTTTCTTGATGAAACGCCACAAAAGTACATATAAATAATGAATTATTAGGTCGAAAGAGGAAGAAATGACATTTATTTGGTGGTTTATTTTGCCAAATAACGAAAAAAACGTTAACTTTGCAGCCGTTTTGTGTTTTAGGACACAGGACAGATTAGATTTTATCAACATAATGTCTAACTTTATTAATTACAAACAAACAACAATTTTATTTTATGGCAATTAAAGACATTAAACCGCTGGAAGGTTTCGATTGGGATGCATTCGAGAACGACGGCGTGAGCAGTGCTGACAAAGCCGCTCAAACTGCTGCCTATGAAGGCACTCTCAACAACGTGAACGACAACGAGGTGGTTGACGGTACTGTTACCGCTCTCAACGACCGTGAAGTTGTTGTCAACATCGGTTACAAGAGCGAAGGTATCATCGCACGCAGCGAGTTCCGTTACGCTCCAGACCTCAAGGTGGGTGACACCGTTGAGGTTTACATCGAGAATCAGGAAGACAAGAAGGGTCAGCTCATCCTCTCTCACAAGAAGGCACGTCAGAGCCGTTCTTGGGATCGTGTGAACGCTGCACTTGCAAACGACGAAATCGTGAATGGTTTCGTGAAGTGCCGCACAAAGGGTGGTATGATTGTTGACGTGCTTGGCACAGAGGCATTCCTCCCAGGTTCTCAGATCGATGTGAAGCCTATCCGCGATTACGATACATTTGTTGGCAAGACCATGGAATTCAAGATTGTGAAAATCAATCAGGAGTTCCGCAACGTGGTTGTTAGCCACAAGGCTCTTATCGAGGCAGAGCTCGAGGCTCAGAAGAAAGAGATTATCTCTAAGCTCGAGAAGGGTCAGATTCTTGAGGGTACTGTCAAGAACATCACCAACTATGGCGTATTCATCGACCTCGGTGGTGTTGACGGTCTCATCCACATCACCGACCTCTCTTGGGGCCGCGTGAGCGATCCAAAGGAAATCGTTCAGCTCGACCAGAAGCTCAACGTGGTGATTCTCGACTTCGACGACGAGAAGAAGCGCATTGCTCTCGGTCTGAAGCAACTTACTCCACACCCATGGGATGCTCTTGATGCCAACCTCAAGGTAGGTGACAAGGTTCATGGTAAGGTGGTTGTGATGGCCGACTACGGTGCATTCATCGAGATTGCACCTGGTGTTGAAGGTCTCATCCACGTTTCTGAAATGTCTTGGAGCGCACACCTCCACTCTGCACAGGAATTCATGAAGGTGGGCGACGAAGTGGACGCTGTTATCCTCACTCTCGACCGCGAGGAGCGTAAGATGTCTCTCGGCGTGAAGCAGTTGAAGGATGACCCATGGGAGAAGATTGAAGAGAAGTATCCTGTTGGTAGCAAGCACACAGCTAAGGTGCGTAACTTCACTAACTTCGGTGTGTTTGTAGAGGTTGAGGAAGGTGTTGATGGTCTCATCCACATCTCTGACCTCTCTTGGACCAAGAAGGTGAAGCACCCATCAGAGTTCACCAAGATTGGTGAGCCTATCGAGGTGCAGGTGCTTGACATCGACAAGGAGAACCGTCGTCTCTCTCTCGGCCACAAGCAGCTTGAGGACAATCCTTGGGACAAGTTCGAGGAAGTGTTCACTCAGGATTCTATCCACGAGGGTAAGGTGATTGAAGTGCTCGACAAGGGTGCTGTTATCTCACTCGAAGGTGGTGTGGAAGGCTTTGCCACTCCAAAGCACCTCGTGAAGGAAGACGGTAGCCAGGCTCAGCTCGGCGAGACTCTCCAGTTCAAGGTGATTGAGTTCAACAAGGAGGCTAAGCGCATCATCCTTTCTCACTCTCGCATCTTCGAAGATGTTGCACGTGCTGAGGCTCGTGCCGCCAAGAAGGCTGAGGCTGCTGCCAAGAAGGCAAGCCGTCCACAGAAGGAGCAGGCTCCTGTTATCAAGAACGTGGCTGCTTCCACTTCTCTCGGCGACATCGACGCACTTGCTGCCCTGAAAGAGAAGATGAACGACACTAACGAGTAATTTTATCTCACACAACTTAACACCCAAGGGACATGTCCACACGGATGTGTCCCTTGATTTCTTTTCAACCGCTCTATGAAGAAGATATTGCCATTGATGGTTGTGGCCGTACTGCTGATGCTGTGGGCTTGCGACTCGACACCAACCACGCGCCGTGGTGGGGCTTTCGATTCGGAGGACGAGGATCTTCCTACTGCTGAGGATATAGCCTATGATACCATCGCCGAGAAAGAGAACATCGACAGGGAAAGTGCCTCGTTGTGTCTGAAGTTCAGCGAGGTGAAAGAGATGATGGACGAAGTGCAGTCGCCCGATGGTCTCGTCTCTGCCAAGAAAAAGTATATGGAAACGACTCAGTCGCTCCGCAGCGAGATGACCACATTGAGTCGTGAGGAGAAGGCGGCTGTGACCAAATATCAGCAAGAAGCCGAGGCGTCCTATGTTCAGGCTTGCCGTGAGTATGAAGTGCCTGCCAGCGGTGTGATAGCCAATCTCAACAATCTTATCCGACGCATTGACCAGGTGCACACGAAGCAGGAACTCAGCAGATTTCAGGACTGTCGTCTGGGTATGCTGAAGGGGCTTGACGACATTCATCTTTGTGTGGAGCATAACAGCCCGCAGATTCCGGAGGTGAAACGTCTGGCACAAACGCTGAAAGGAAAATACTCGTCCAAGCGGCATGAGTTGGGAATGGAATAGTCCCCTCTGCAAGAAGAATAAGCGCTTATCAACTCGCTTTTACTTAAAAAGGCTGAAAAAACAGGTTCTCGTTTTGTTTTTTCAGCCTTTTTGTTTTACCTTTGTGCCACAATCTGAGAAACCATCAATTAGCTATATGTTTGCAAAAGAGATTTATGTACAGCGTCGTGCAGAGCTGAAAAAGCGTGTTGGCGAAGGATTGATTCTCCTGTTTGGCAACAACGACGCCCCCAACAACTATCCTGCCAATACCTATCATTTCCGTCAGGACAGTTGTTTCCTATACTATTTTGGCCTGAAACGCGAGGGACTTGCTGCGGTCATTGACATTGACAATGACCAAGAGTGCGTTTTTGGTAATGACATCGACATCAACGACATCATTTGGACAGGTTTTGTACCATCTGTCAGCGACCTTGCCGACAGTGTTGGTGTGAGCAACACCGCTCCTATGGCACAACTGAAGACCGTTGTGGAAGCAGCCAAAGCCAAAGGGCAGACCATCCATTTCCTTCCTCAGTACCGTCACGACCTGATGATTCAGTTGGCAGACCTTGTGGGCATTCATCCGTTGCAGTCAAAGGAGAAAGCCTCCGTCAAACTCATCAAGGCGATTGTGGCGATGCGCTCCATCAAGAAGCCAGAAGAGGTGGAAGAACTGAAGAAGTCCGCTGAAATAGGTTATATGATGCATACCGCCGCCATGAAACTCTGTGCGCCAGGCGTGACGGAGAAGTATATTGCTGGTGTCATCGAAGGCATCGCCATGAGTTATGGCGACGGTGTGTCCTTCCAAGCCATCCTTTCCACTCACGGCGAGATTCAGCACGGTTTCCCAAGTTTCAGGCCGATGGAAGCAGGTCGTCTGATGCTCTGCGATGCTGGTGCTGAAAGTAGTGAGAACTATTGTTCCGACCATACGCGTGTGACTCCCGTCTCAGGCAAGTTCACCCAGCAGCAACGCGACCTGTATGCAGGTGTGGAAGCGGCTCACGATTGGGTGATTGCCAACTCGAAGCCAGGCGTGAAATGGCTCGACATCCATTTGGGTTCTGCCCGTGTGATGGTTGACCATCTGAAATCGCTCGGACTCATGAAAGGCGACACGGAAGAGGCTGTTCAGGCAGGTGCCCATGCCATGTTCTCCCCATGCGGGCTTGGCCACATGATGGGCATGGATGTGCACGATATGGAGGGTTTGGGACAGAACTATCTTGGCTTCGACGACGAAGTGCAGCCATCCACTCAGTTTGGCCTTTGCAACCTGCGTTGTGGCCGCCGTCTGCAAGAAGGTTTCGTCATGACCGACGAGCCTGGCATGTACTTCATCCCTCATCTCATCGACCTTTGGCGCTCGGAGAAGAAGCACATGGAGTTTATCAACTACGACGCTTTAGAGCCTTGGCGCGATTTTGGTGGCATCCGTCTGGAGAACGATATCCTCATCACAAAAGACGGTTGTGAGATGATTGGCGACAAGATTATTCCTTACCATATTGATGACGTAGAAGAATTTATCAACAAATAAACCATAAGATATGAAAAAGTTACTGATTGTTGCCGCTCTGTTGGTTAGCGGCACTTCCCTCTTTGCACAAGAGAAGAACGAGGGATTCCAGTTCACCGTCGTGAAAGAGAATCCTATCACATCCACCAAAAACCAGAATCGTTCCGGCACCTGCTGGGCTTATTCTTCACTCGGCTTCTTCGAGGCGGAACTGCTCCGCATGGGCAAGGGCACTTGGGACTTCTCTGAGATGTATCTCGCTCACAAGACTTATGAAGACCGTGCCAAAGCGACTGTCCGTCTGCATGGTGACATGGATTTCAGCCAAGGTGGTTCTTTCTATGACTGCGTTTATTGCATGAAGCATTACGGCATGATTCCAGAGACGGCAATGCCTGCACCTGGCACCCTCTATGGTGACACGCTGCCCAACTTCAGCGAGTTCTTCAGCATCCTCGAACCGATGGTGAATGCTGTTGCCAAAGGTGAACAGAAGAAACTCTCTCCCGTTTGGTTCAAGCCCATCAATGCCACGCTCGACGCTTATTTGGGTGAGTGCCCGACCGAGTTCACTCACAACGGCAAGAAGTACACACCACAGTCCTACATGGCTTCCACAGGTTTGAACATGGACGACTATATAAGCCTCACATCCTTCACGCACCATCCTTTCTACGAGCAGTTCATCATCGAGGTGCAGGACAACTGGCGTTGGGGACTCTCCTACAACCTGCCGCTTGCTGAGTTCATGGAGGTGATGGAGTCGGCCGTGAAGAATGGCTACACTTTTGCGTGGGGTGCAGATGTCTCTGAAAACGGATTCTCTCGCGATGGTATCGCCGTGTGTCCCGACTTGCAGAAGGTGAAGGAGACCAGCGGCTCTGATTATGAGCGTTGGTTTGGCTCCTCTGGCACACCCAGCCGTGCTGCCTACACCGCTCGTCCGTTGCCTGAAATGACCATCACGCAGGAGATGCGCCAAGTGGCATACGACAACTGGGAGACGACTGATGACCACGGTATGCTCATCTATGGTATTGCCACCGACCAGAACGGTAAGGAGTATTTCATGGTGAAGAACTCATGGGGCACCGACTACAAGTACAAGGGTGTCTGGTACGCATCTAAGGCGTTTGTGGCCTACAAGACCATGAACATCCTCGTTCACAAGGATGCCATCCCCAAGCAGATTGCCAAGAAATTGGGCATCAAGTAAACGGCTTGTTGCCAGTCTTTAGAAAAGAAAAATGGGAACCTCACACATGCAGCGGTGAGGTTCCCATTTTTTTTGTTTGTGGATATAGGCGCTCGTCAGTTCTTTCTTGCGGAGAATGCGAGCAGGGCATAAGTGCCAAACACTTGCAGTAGCAGGCCTGGCCAGCCGATGGTGAAGTCGGCAATGGTGGCAGCGATGCCGCCCGTGAGTGCCAGTTCGCCGAGTCCTCCCAGCAGTTCGGCCGTCAGCACCACTCCTGTGAGCAGCAGCAGGTTCACTTTCTTGAAATATTGTGCTGTCAGCCCTGCAATCACAGCGAGGAACGCCAGTTTGAGCGCCATCACAGGCACTACTCCCCAGGCAGGTGCTCCAAACACCAGGTTGTTCACCACTGGCGAGGCGAGTGCGGCCAGAAGTCCTGTTTTCCAGCCGAATTTGTAGGAACCGGCCAAGATGACGAATGAGAGTGGGGCGAAAATGATGCCACCCTGCGGAATGAGGTGGAACACTTGAGGCAGCACCATGTTGGCAGCCACGAATGCGGCTGTCCACAGATACGTCTTGACCTCGTCATAGTTCAGCGTGTAGAGTTTTGTGTGTGTAGTCATAAGCGTGTCTTCTTTTTATGAGATTTGGGCATAAATTTGATTCACCATCACTTGTGGCAGGGCCATTCTTCCGTCCTCGCTGTGGGCGTCGATGGCCTCCAGAAAGTGGGGGAGTTCCTGCTTATACACCTTGATCATGCGGGTGTTGGTCTCGCTCTCGTTGGTGCAGGAGAAGGTGATGTTGGCCAGTCGGTCGGCCAGTTTCACGAATGGGGCGTAGGGCGTCTCGCGGATGCCTCGGTAGTAGTTCTCTCCGGCACGTTCGGCGCGTGTGCGTCCCTTGTCGTTGGTCAGCGCATAGACGATTTCAGCGGCCGTGTGTGCCTGTTCCTTGTCCATCCATCGGCAGGCTATCTTTGTCACATCGTTGTAGGTTTGTCGTGTGTCCTCGATGCTGTCGTGGAAGTAGGCTCCGAAGAACAGAGGCAGCACATCCTGCTCGTCAGCACACACCAGATGCCCGTAGTGGCACACGGAGTCAACCACCATGTCGAGATGGAGCCCGTACGGATGCTTCTTGCCATACGTTTGATTCACGCTCGCATGCAACGCATGTGCCGTCGCCTTGATTTCCTCCAGCGTACAGCTGTGCTGGTCGATGAAGTCCTGAAAGTCTGCCTGTGTCATATATTTTTCCACAAAGGTAGCACATCCCGTTTACACCTCCAAATTTTTTGTACACTTTTTATCGCTTCTTCCGTTTTGACCAACTTGACAGTGTAACAACGGCTGCTACCTTTGTTCCACTACCTCTTTGGCGGTGTGACTCACACCGGGTAGGTCGGTCTGAGTCACACCGAGGGGGTCGGTCTGAGTCACACCGATTTTGAGGTACTGACAGAGAGTAGTTGGAGGTAGTGGAAGGAGGGAAACGGAGGCACTGGAAGTGGTGACTGGTGCCCCTCGGCATCATTTCTTATACTGGTCGAGCAGCAGGAAGCAATGCTTGTTGATGATTTCCTGGAGACGTCGGTCGGGATTGTGGCGCACTTGGCATTGGTGGTCGAACACCATGAGTTCGCCGTTGGCAGGGGTGTAGGGTTGCCAAGTGGGTAGGGAGTCGATGTTGGGGTTGCCGGTTTTGGCGAATTGTGCCCATGCCGACGACATGAGGTTGCCCAACTGAAGGTCTTGTTCTGTGGGGTTGGGGAGGCTTTCTCCTGAGTGTTGGGGCGCGTTGAAGCAGAATTTGAGTTCTGCACCATGCACGGAGCCGTGATTGACAGGCGAACGCCACGTGAACATATACACGTAGGTGGGTGCCTTGCGTGTTTCAGCAATGGCGTCGGTGGTGATGAGGGTCTTGGGGCGGAAGAGCCAGTCGATGCTCAAGAGGTCCTGTGGGGTATATTGGGGATATGCAGCCCTGAAGGCCTCGATGTAGGCATTGGTGTCGTCGCCAAAGGTCTTGCGGAGTTCGGCGCGGGCTTCGGCCGCTGTGAGCGGTTGGTCGTAGCGCAGACGTTGCAGTTCGTTGAAAGTGGTGCCGATGAGCAGGGGCACATCGGACGAGAGTTCGGCAAAACCTGGCTGGAAGGGTTGCTGTGTCAGCACTTCACCGTCGGGGGTGGGGCCGAATCCCCACATCATGGGGGTGCCGGGTGTGCGTGTGCCGATGCTGTGAGCCATCGCTCGCTGTCCGGCGGTGTAGAGTTCCTCGTAAGGGATGTCGTTGATGCGTTCCACCTCGTTCTCGGGGATGTTCAGTTCTCTCAGCACGGCCTTGCCCAGTTGTTGTGTGGCGGCTTGGGTGTTGATGTTGAGGATGGTTCCGCTCATGATGATGGCCTTGTGGAAAAGCCCTTTAGCATCGGGCATGCACATGAGTGTGCCCACTTTTCCGCCACCGCCCGACTCTCCAAAGATGGTCACGTTGGATGGGTCGCCGCCGAAGGCTGTGATGTTGTCGCGAATCCACTTCAGCGCTGCCACAATGTCGAGCACACCCACATTGCCAGAGTGCTTGTATTTGTCGGACACGGCCGAGAGGTCGAGAAATCCGAGAATGTTGAGCCGATGGTTGAGGCTGACCACCACCACATCTCTCTTGGCCAGCAGCATGCCTGGGTCCCAACTGGAGGTGCCAGAGTCGAAGCCGCCGCCGTGAATCCACAGCATGACAGGCTTGTGTGCCTTCAGGTCGGTGGTCCACACGTTCAGCACACAGGAGTGCTTCTCCGACATCTCGGCCTCGCTGAGTTGGCGCCCATACGTGTTCTGCATCGCTTGTGGCCCCCAGTGGTCGCACACTCTGATGCTGTCCCACGGCTCCACAGGCAGGGGAGGCATGAAGCGCTCCACCCGTGCGTAAGGGATGCCCAGATAGGCCAATGTGCCTTCTTGCACCGTTCCGCTGATGAGGCCAGAACGGGTGCTCACCACAGGGGTGTCCGCTGTGGTCATTTCGTCGTGTGTGGCGACATCGTCTTGTGTGGGTGATGCAAAAATGGCCTCGTGGGGCATGAACAAAAAGGCGGTTCCTGCCAGGAAAGCCGAGATAATTCTATTCATGTTCAGTTCTGAGTTAGTGAGGAAAATAGGTGAAGTGGGTGCAAAGTTAAGGTCAAAAGTGGCAAAAATACAAAAAAAGCCGCACATTTTTGTGTAAAAAGTGCGGTTTTTGTAAGATATAGGAGTTTTCTTCGGGAATCTGGCGGCTGGAGTTATTGGATGCGGATGCCTTCGTGGATGGTCAACCGGCGCGAGTCGATGCTTGCCATACCTCCCGATTTCTTGGTCAGGTGGGCACACTCGCCCTTCAGTTCCACTTCGCCTGTTCCACCAGCGGTGACGGTGAGGTTTTGGCATTTCACGTCGAGGTCAGCATCGCCTGTGCCGCCAATCTCCACCAGGATGTCGTCGGCCTTCACGTCGGCCTTCATGTCGCCATCGCCGCTGATGCTGATGTCGGCTTTCTTGCACTTGATTTTCTCGGCCGTGATGTCTCCCTTGCCGCTGATGTGCACGGTGAGTTGCTGGCACTCCACACGCTCCAGATCCACATCGCCTGTGCCGCTGATGAGGATTTGCAGGTCACCCTCCAGTTCGTTCTCATCCTTGATGTCGATGTCGCCTGTGCCGCTCACATCAATGCTCTCGAGATTGGGTGCAGTCACCTTGATTCTGATGGTGGGAATGGTGCCTTTCACTCCCTGCTTGCTGGCCACCGTCATCGTACCGTCCGCCACTGTGATGTCGTTCAGCTCGATGGCTTTCTCGTTGCCGTAGGCTTCCACCTTCAGTTCATCGCCTTGGGTGAACTTGATGTCGGCATTGCCTTTCAGGTTGATGCGGGTGAAGTCTTCGACCTCGATGGTCTTTGTGACGACTTTTCCCCATTTCTCGCTGTCTCGATAGGAGTCCTTGCCCGCTTCCTTGCGTGCCAACCGGTTCAGGTCGTCGCTGCTGAAATTGCAGGATGTGATGGTGGCTGCCACAGCGGCAAGGCTGGCAATCATTAAGATAGTTCTGATTCTCATGTGGTCATTTTGCTGTTTGGTAGTTGGAAATTCCTTGGTTCAGTTCGCTGATACTGATGTTGAGGTTGGTCATGAGGCGCGCCACATCGGGCAGCGTCTGGTTCATGAACTCCTCGCGTTTCATCTGCAGGATGGCGTCTTTTGCGCCAACAGAAACAAAATAGCCGAGGCCGCGTTTGGTGTAGATGATGTTCTTCCCTTGCAACCAGTCGTAAGCACGTGCGCAGGTGTTGGTGTTCACCTCCAGGGTGGAAGCGTATTCCCTCACGCTGGGAATGCGTTCGTCTTCCAACAACTTCCCTTGCAGAATGTCCTCGCAGATGAAGTCGGCTATTTGCTGATAGATGGCTTTGTTGTCTCTAAATCGCATAGTAGTGCTTTTTATGGATAATGATGCCTTTTTTATTTGTTGAAAGGTGCAGAAATCTGTGCCTTGGTGTAGCGGCGATAACTCCACCAGATAAGCCCTGCAGCCACCAGGAGGCTGAGCACGCCACCAGCAACCGATAGACCTGTGAGGAGGTTGATGACATCGTTGTTGTCCATATCAGAGTCGGCAATGGCATCGATGGCGTCGCCTGTTGTGGCGGCTGTGAAGATGAAGAAGCAGATGCTGCCGACGGTGCTGAGGATTTGGAGGGCAATGTAGGTGAGGATAATGTTGTACTTATACTTCAGCGCATTGCCAAAGAAGAACGTGACAATCTTGCAGATGAAAGCCGAAATCATGGCGAACGAACTGGCTCTGAGCATGTTGAGGGCTTGAATATCTTCTTCGCTCACCTCGCCTTCGGAACTAACGGATGGCAAGGATAGCAAATCGTTGGTTGGCATGTTGAGGGTGAGGATTTGACCCGCTGATAGTGTGAGTGAACCTATCCCGTTTTCTGTGCCAAACATCATGAGGGTAAGCAAGGCGTTGAGGCCGTCGGCGATGAGCAGCGAAAGGATGCACAGCACGAAACCGCCCACAAGCATGAGGAGCGCATGCCAGGTGAATTTCTCCAGATTGGTGGCGGGCAGGGTGAGTTCGATGATGCGCCCTTGTTTGTTGCGAAGGTTGTGTGCCCAACAGCCAGCGAAGATGTCCATCATCAGGAGGAAGAAGCACAACACGTAGAAAGTGGAGAGGTAGTTCCAGGTGTAGTGTGTGAACTCGCCTGGTGCGGGCGCTGTGTTCCATTCACTAAGATCTGTGGCGACATCGTGGTAGATGTTGTAGCGCGTGATGAAGCCCAGCATGGCGATGCCGATAGTTCCGGCAATGGTGACGAGCGCCATGTTGCGGAAGAAGGCCTTATTGATGGTCAGGTCATATTTTGCGAAGTTCGCAAAGCGGTTTTTATCGAAATTCATAATGGGTTGTTTTTGGGTGATTTTTAGGAATAATCGGAATAGTCAGAGTATTCGGAGTAATCAGAGTATTCAGAATAGTCAGAATAGTCAGAGTAATCGGATAATTGGGTTTAGGAAGCAGAGATTTGTGCGCGGTTGAGGGCCTCGATGAAGAGTTCCTCAAGGTTGACAGGCTCTTCCATGTTCATCTTTTCGTTGAGGAGGACAGCGTTCTGCTCGATGATGGTCACGTGGTCGAGCAGGGTCTCCACATCGCGCACTTGGTGGGTGGAGATGATGACCGTCTGGCCTTCACGCATGCCTTGTGCCACCACCTTTCTGAACTGGCTCTTGCTGGGGATGTCGAGTCCGTTGGTTGGCTCGTCCATCAGGAGCAGTTTGGTGCGTGCCGCAAGGGCGATGCACATGTATATCTTCTTTTTCTGACCCATCGACAATGCGCCCAGATTGATGTTGGGGATGCCGTCGGCATTGAGTGTGGCACCATTCACGCCCTGCATGTCGAACACTTCCAGCAGCCGCACCAGCAGTTGCTCGTCGAAGTTGGGGTAGAAGGGCTTGAACACTTTCACGTAGTCGGGCAGCAAGATGCTGGGCAGGTTGTATTCTTCGGGCACGATGAACATCTCCTGCAGCGCCTCAGGATTGCGCTGACGGGTGTCGATGCCATCGAAGGTGATTTCTCCTTGCTTGGGGCGCAGAAGACCCATGATGAGGTAGAGTAGGGTGGACTTCCCTGTGCCGTTCTTGCCCAGAAGGCCGTAGATGCCAGGCTCTTCGTAGGTGAGCGAGAAGTTTTCCAGCACATTGTGGATGGCGTTATAGCCATAGGTCACATTCTTGATTGCTAACATAGTTCTTGTGTTGATAAGTAAATAGTCTGTTGATAAGATATTGTTTTGGTTCCATACTAGTAGACTTTATTAGTGTACTACTTTAATAGAACACTGCAAAGGTGGGTGTTTTCTTTGATTCCTCCAAACGAATGGGGGAGAAAGTTTGAACATTTAACATTATTTTAGCAAAAGGTGTCGGAAAAATTGTGTAACTTTGCACCCGAAATGTAAAATGGAATCTTGTGGAATGTCTGTGCAGACCATCCGTCAGACCCTGATAAGAGAACGTTTCAGACATACATGAAAGTAAAGGAAATCTTAGGAGCCCTTGAAGAGTTTGCTCCTCTGGCCCTGCAGGACGGCTACGATAACGCGGGATTGCAGATTGGATTAGCAGAGGATGCAGAAACTACAGGGGCATTGTTGTGTTTAGACGTGACTGAAGAAGTCGTGGATGAGGCCATTCTGCGTGGATGTAACCTCATCGTGAGTCATCACCCCTTGCTCTTCCATCCATTGAAGAGCATCTCGCCGAGTGACTATGTGGGACGCACCATCATCAAGGTGATTCAGCATGGTATCACGGTCTATTCGGCACATACCAATCTGGACTCCGCTTATGGTGGCGTGAGTTTCAAGATGGCTGAGAAACTGGGTCTGATGGCTCCTCAGTGGCTCTCGCAGAAGGATGGTTATGTGTGTGCCGGAAAAGCCACGACAGCAGGTGAGGGCATTATCGCCACATTCCCTGTAGCGTTGTCGCAGAACGAATTCATGGAGAGAGTGAAAGAGGTGTTCCACCTCAAATCGCTCCGTTCCAACACGGCCAAGAAGGAGTCGATTACAAATGTCGCTCTCTGTGGAGGTGCAGGCGCTTTCCTCATTCAAAAGGCGATTGAGAAGGGAGCCGACGCTTTCATCACGGGCGAAATCGGTTACCACCGTTTCTTCGGCCATGAGAAGGACTTGCTTCTGTTGGAGATCGGACACTTTGAGAGTGAACAATATACGCTTGAGGTCCTGCGTGATATCATCTTGAAGAAGTCACCTTCACTCTCTGTGCATTTAGCAAAGACGAATACAAACCCAATCAATTATCTATAAAAAAATGGCAAAGAAAAAAGACAACCCATCAGAAATGCCAGTGGAAGAGCGTCTGAAAAACCTCTACCAACTGCAAACTATCTTGACTGAGATTGACCGCATCCGCACCTTGCGTGGTGAACTCCCGCTGGAAGTGGAAGACCTCGAGGACACCATTGAGGGACTGAAGACCCGTATCAGCAAGACTGAAATCGAGATTGCTGATATCCGTGCGAAAATCAATGAATATCGCGGGAAAATCGAGTTGGCCACCTCGCAGTTGAACACTTACAAGGAGCAGATGGACAATGTGCGCAACAACCGCGAGTATGACCTGCTGAACAAGGAAATTGAATTCCAGACACTGGAGGTGGAACTCTGCAACAAGCGCATCCGCGAGGCACAGGTGATGGAGAAGGGCAGAGAAGAGTTCCTGGCAAAGAACAAGGAAGAACTGGAAGGACGTCTGCAGGATCTGGAACTGAAAAAGAACGAACTGGATGAAATCGTTGCCGAAACCAAGTCGGACGAGGAGAAACTGCGCGAAAAGGCCAAGAACCTCGAGACAGTCATCGAGCCTCGCCTCCTGCAGAGTTTCAAGCGCATCCGCAAGAACAGCCGCAACGGTCTTGGCATCGTGTATGTGCAGCGTGATGCTTGCGGTGGTTGCTTTGCAAAGATTCCACCACAGCGTCAACTGGATGTGCGCATGCGCAAGAAGGTGATTGTCTGCGAGTATTGTGGCCGTATTCTCATCGACCCAGAACTGGCTGGTGTGAAGCAAGAGGCAACTGTGGAAGAGAAACCAAAGCGCCGTTCTCGCCGCAAGAAGGAGGACGAATAAACCTCTCTTCTTGTCGGACAACCAGAACGGAAACGGGCAAAAAAAGAGGCGGGGAACACTCTCTCAGGAGTGCTCCCCGCCTTTCATATGTTTGCGTGTGTGAGGGTCATTTGTCGCCTATCCGTTCCAACTTGAAGTCTGTGGCAGAGAACCAGCCCGTTGTGGGTGTGTTGTTGTCTTCTTCGTCAATCTTCACGCCATAGGTGAGGGTGGTGGGTTCTTTCACGATGATGTTGTCGATGTACACATAACTCCATCCGTACCCCCTTTGGCCGTTGGCCTCGATAATCTTCTGGCGGTTACTTTCAGAAATCTTGCTGACAAGTTCCTTCAGCACAGGGTCGTTCAGATAATTGGGGTCATCGTTCTGATAGATGCCTTCCTCCATACTTAAGAGTTCCCAGATGTTGCCTGTTGAGTTGCCGTAGTTGGGAATCTCCCTCATGTTGGCAGGCATCCCGTTGTAATAGAGTGAGTCGCCAACGGCATCCTGTCCGTCCACATAGATGAAGCACCCGTCGTGGTCGGCTCTCACAGCGGCGCTGAGGCGATAGATGCCAGGCACCACTTTCTCGGATTTCTCTGTCACGAGGTGGACGGGGTCGCGGTAGTTGCAGGCATCAATATAGCGCACATTGGCGTTACCAGTCATGTACTCTCCGTTGTAAGTGTAGCGGTCAGTATGTTCAGCTTTGACGAGTTTCCACCCGTCCTTCTGGAAGAAGTTCCAGTCATCGTCATTGAAGACGAAGCCGTCGTGGGTGTGCGTCTTCACCCATTCAGCATGCTCGATGTCCCAACGTGCAGATTGTGTTTTTGCTAATCTGCCCGCTCCATAGATGGCGAAGCCAATGAAGCCAATCAGCGATGCCACCCACATGACGAACCATATCACGCGTTGTCTCGTGCTCATCGAAGGGGTCTGGCCAAACGAACTTACTGCTGCATGGATGGAGCAATAGAGCAGGATGGCGATGGAGACGAGAAGCATGATGCCGCTCAGAATGACTGGGTAGAAGATGGCGTTCATGTCTTCAGTATGGTCTATGTTCCACCAGCTGTCGGCCATCATGTCAGAAGCCGCCACAAAAGCCACGAAGAAGCAGAGTGCCACAATGAGGCCGATGGTCAGCGCCGTGCTCAATCCCACGCAATTCACACCTACGAAAATGTTCCATAAAGTGCTCTTGCCCCCTTTCTTTTTCTTCAGCGCCATTCCCTCTTGCACCTCCATTGTCAGGTTCTGCTGGTTCACCTCCAAGCCCTTCATGCGCAGCATATCCTCTGGCGTTTTCGTTTCAGGTGTGAAGATAGCCACAAGCAGGTAAATGATAAACGGAAGGACATCGAGAGGAACGAGGAGGAACAGGATGGGAAAGGCACTGAACAAGCCAAACAGAGTGGCGACAATCAATCCTGGAACGATAATCCACAAAAGCAGCGCAATCACAAACCCCCATCGCCATGTAGATGCGCTGCTGCCAAAGTAGTGTGCGCATCCGGCCAACACACCCGCCAGCATCTTGTTCTGCGAGTCGCGGAAGAACTTCTTGCCTTTCTGCTTCTTCTCTTGACCATCTGCAAGGTTTCCCGCTCCTTTAGAGGAACCGGAGGCCTGGGTTTCTTCTTCTCCTGCAATATCTTCCACTTGGCCAATCTGTTCAATCACGCCCTGCACATGCTCGATGGTGATGGCCTCGATGCCCTGTGTCCGCAGTTCGTCGAACAGTTCTGCAATACGCGCTTCGATGTCGTCCGCTATTTCCTCGCCACCCTCCTGCTTCTTGAAGTAATTACGCAGGGTGTCCGTGTAGTGGCTGAGCAACTCGTAGGCATCCTCGTCTATCTGGTAAAGTCTGCCACAAAGGTTGATGGTTATATTCTTTTTCATATTCTTGTTTTCTTTATAATAATGTATTCATTTAAACTCTCTTCCTATGATTCTCTATTCAGTTGGCATAGCGCCCTCCTCTGTCGGGGGAGTCAGAAGAATCTGACCCTCTTTCAGATTGTGCACCGTGCTTTCCAGTTCTCCCCAGGCAGTGTCTAACTGCTCCAGCGTTTCCTTTCCAGTTGCCGTCAGCACATAATACTTACGGGGTGGTCCCTGAGTGCTCTCTTGCCATTCATAACCCAAAAGGCCATCGTTCTTCAGTCGTGTGAGCAGCGGGTATAGCGTACCTTCCACTACCAACAGGTTGGCCTCTTTCAATCGCTTGATGATGTCAGAAGTGTAGTATGCCTTCTCGCTGAGTAACAGCATGATGCAATACTCTAACATCCCCTTCCGCATCTGTGATTTTGCATTGTCCACATTCATACGCATTTGTTTTTAATTTTTTATCCGCGGCAAAGGTATGTAAAATTACAATACCTTGCAATACATAGTAGTATAAATTAACACGAATTAACAAATAAAGCCCTTCAGAGAGGGCTTGTTCTGTGGATAAATAGGGTGGAAAATTGAAAAAATGCTCCAGTTTGTGTTTCTCGTCTGTGCGGTCAACCGTTCTTACATTGTTGAGGGTGTGGATTCCGGTGCTTTCAAGTTTGCGAATGTGGGGATGTCTTCCACGAAAGTGTATGTGCCTTGATGTATGTCCACATGACAGCAATAGTGCTGCATCCCGTTGCTCACCACCAGCCACTCCACCTCCAGCACCATGTTGTATCGGCAGATCTGTTCAAACACTTTCTGTGTAATCTCCACGTCAGGACGCTTGTACTCCACAATCATCAGCGGTTTCAGCCCCTCCTTCCGATACACCACCGTGTCGCATCGACGGCTCATCCCGTTCAGCGTCACCGCCACCTCGTTCGCCATCAGCGCCGACGGATACCCTTTCTGCTCCATCAGGAAATGCACGAAATGCTGCCGCACCCACTCCTCTGGCGTGAGTGCCACAAACTTCTGGCGAAGCACATCCAGTATCTTCACCATTCCGTTCATCTTCTTGATGTTTGCCTCAAATGGAGGCAGATTCAGTGGCTGCATGCTCGTTCTTCTGATTTGGTCGCAAAGGTACGAAAAAAACTTGTACAAACGCCCACTTAAGCTTTTCCCTTTTTCCCACTTTTGAGGATTTCTACCAAAATCTTCAGTTTTTTAAACCTCCAATACTTTCCTTTTTCAATTTTTCCCTATCTTTGCACCACGAACAATCCGACTTATGGCAAAGACAAACATGACACATCGGGACATCTTGGCGCAGGTGCGGGCGAAGAAGTTTCCACCCATCTTTCTTTTGATGGGGGACGAGGCATACTACATTGACCTCATCGCGGAGGAGATTGCCAACAACGCGCTGACGAAAGATGAACAGGATTTCAACCAAACGGTGATATATTGTACGCGCGAAACGGCTGTTGCTGACGTGATAAATTGTGCGCGCCGTTACCCGATGATGGCAAAATATCAAGTGGTAATTGTTAAAGAGGCGCAGAATTTGTTAAAAATTGACGAGCTGGCGGTCTATGCACAAAATCCGATGGAGACCACTATTTTGGTGATTTGCTACAAAAATGGCAAGGTGGACGGGCGCAAGAAACTGGTGCCAGCCGTAGAAAAAGTGGGGATTGTTTTCGAAAGTCAAAGGCTGAAGGAGGGCATGCTGCCATCGTTTATTGCTGAATATCTGAGCGGAAAGCAGATTTCCATCGAGGAACGGGCTTGTATGATGATGGCAGAAAGCGTGGGTTCTGATTTGAACCGCCTGGCTGGTGAACTGGAAAAGCTCGTGCTTGCCCTGCCGGCAGGGCAGACGCGCATCACCACAGACTTTGTGGAGAAGAACGTCGGAATCTCTAAAGAGTTCAATGTGTGGGAGTTACGTGCTGCTGTAGCCTACCGAAACATAGAGAAGGCCAATAAGATTATGTATTATATGGAGCAGAACACAAAGGCTAATCCTACGGTGATGACTGTCTCCTTCCTGTTCAACTTCTTTGCGTTGGTCATGCAGGCGTATTATTCGCCAGATCGCTCTGAACAAGGGCTGATGCGGCATCTGGAGATTCGCCAGGCGTGGCAACTTCGCGAATACACGACCGCCATGCGTAACTATACGGCCGTGAAAGTGATGCAAATTATTGGGAAACTTCGTGAAACGGATGCTCGTTTGAAGGGTATCAATCGAGGAAATTTGACTGATGAGGACATCATGCACGAACTTCTCTTTTTTATCCTCCATTGATTTTTGTTCAGGAAAAACTTCCTAAAAAATTTGAAGGCGATTTTTGAGCGCTCCAAGAGGTCTCAAAAGTTGCCTTTTTTGTTCCCGAAAATTTAAAAAATGCTGATTTTTTTAGCGTAAAAATCGTGAACAAAATCTCTTTCATCCAAAATATCGAACAAGAATTTTGCCCACCTTTCAGCGGAGTATCAGCACTTTAACTTGCAAAATGGCCGTTCAAAAAGGCTCAATTTTCAATCAAAAATGCGCTCAAAATCACCTGTTCGATTCTCGAAAAATGAAGGCAATTTTTCAAAAAATGGGAAGTTGTAAATTTTACATTAACTTCTGTTAAGAGATCAAGTTGTACGATTTTACAAGATTAAACCACCAAAAGTGTAAAATAAAGTTTACAAATGTAGAGGAAGACATGGGGGTGACCCCGAACGCCAGGGGCACATAAATAACGTTTTACGTTTATTAAAGTAAACATTTCAAGTGGTAAAGTCGTGAATATGCAGCATGTTTTCACTCCGTTTAACCTTCTGTTTCTAGGGTTCTTAGCAATGTTTGTTTGTCTAAAGATGGACTGCGCACTCCTCCAGCATGCCGTTATTCTGCCATTTTTCCCTTATAGATCCTATATGATGTGATTCCTATATGTAATAATCAACAAAGAATCAGTATTTTATCTAAAAAGCAGAAAGTGATAGTAGAACACTTCTATACAGGTGTAAATTTACAGAAATTCCAACTTTACAGATAAAAACGCCCCGTCGGTTTACGGAATACAATTTTAAAAATAGAAAAATAAAATTTAAAGTTACAAAAAGAAAGTGAAAAGTTTTGATAATTCTAAAATAGTCCCTACCTTTGTAAAAACTTTCAAAATATGACTGATAAGGAAAAAATAGAACTGATCATTCAAGACAAGCACTTGAACAGTACCCAATTCTGCAATGAAGTGGGCATCGTTCAGGGTACCCTCTCCCACATTCGAAGTGGTCGTACTGAACCCTCCCTCAACATTCTGCGCAGTATCGCCCAGGCGTTCCCCGACATCAACCCTGCATGGTTGTTTTATGGTGAGGAACCGATGTACAAGAAAACTGACTCGCCTACCCCTGAAGAAGGAGGTGCGGATGACACACATATATATAATAGTGATGCTGGCGACGAAGTATCTGCTGACAGCCAACTTTCGTTCGCGTTTCCTGGCAATGCGTCCTCTTCTTCGCCGAAGGGAAATCCAATGGTGGGCAACGGGGCTTCTTCTTCCCTCTCGCAAGGTGGAGGTGCTGCACGCCGTTCTTCCTCGCCGTTGGCTGTGTCCGCTCCTGTGAATGTGCAGGAGATTGTTGCTGAAACATTGAAACAGCAGCAGAAGCCGCAGCGGAAAGTGGTCGAGGTGCGCATCTTTTTCGATGATGGCACGTTCGAGACCTTCAGCGCCAGTTAGTGTGAGGTGCGTTTTCTGGAGGGTTTCCTCTCCTGAAAATGAAACATATTTTAAGGTTGTTAACAAATAGACTATTTTTAACATTTTAATGTTTGATTGGTTTATTTATTAACAACCTTCTTTTGCGCAATTTTCCTGTAAAAATAGAAAAAACAGCCTTTTTTATGAGAAAATGTCGAGAGATGTCATCTTTTTTCGAGAAGATGTTGTCTCTTTACAAAAAAACGTCATCTCTTGGCGGGGAGATGACGTACAAATGGTAAGTGACTCGGATGGGACTCAAACCCATGACCTGCAGAACCGGAATCTGATGCTCTATTCAACTGAGCTACCGAGCCAATAATTGCATTTCGGGTGACAAAGTTAGGAATTTTTGTTGAGATTCTGTATTTTGTTGCAGTTTTTTATTCGATTTTGTGGATTTTGTGCTAATTTTGCAAAGATATATGCCCGTCATGGGTCTGTCTGTGGCAGAGAAACCCTGTTTCGACGCGGCATCGTTGAATTTCAACGCGCTTACCTAATTAGTACCAGATGATGAAAAATAGGATTCTATTAGCGATACTCTTCTTGGGGTGTATGCTGACCATATCTGCCCAATCCCGTGAGCGGCTGCACAAGCATGGTGACTGGTTCTGGGGTGTGGGTGCCGGATTCAGCCAGTCGTTGGCCGAGAATGCGAAGGGCACCGACTTCATTTCCCGCCAGATGCCTTCCTTCGATTTGCTGTTTGGTCACAACTTCACCCCTTCTCTCGGATTCAAGTTGACGGGAGGGATGAACATGCAGGTGTCGCGATGCAGTGAGGCTGCAAAAAAAGCCATGCCGGAGGTGTATGGCAACGGGAGGTACTCGTTTCGGTGCCTGACGGCCTCTCTGTCGGGCGTTGCCAACCTGACCAATATCTTCTTCGGCTACGAGGAAGAAAGAGCCATGACGTGCAGTTTTTTTATGGGCGGCGGTGTGATGAAGACGGTTGCCTTCGACCAGAAAATCAACCATTGGAACACGGTGCCTGATGCGGAGCATCCTTACTACCCTGTGGATGGCTCAGGCGGTTTCTATATCGTGGCTCACGCGGGCTTGCAATGCGATGTGCGTCTTGGCGAGCCCTGGGATTTGAGCGTGGAATTTCGTGGCAATGCCACCGACAATAAGTACAACGGTGTGGCCAACGGCAACAAGTTGGACTTTTATCTCGACCTGATGGTCAATCTGGTTTACCACTTCAAGAACGGCAAGCAGCAGTTGCGCCGTTTCCGTGAGCCCAAACGCGGTCTTTATATTGACCCTGTCCTCGTCGACCACACGCGTGACTATCAGGAGACCGTGCGCTATGGCGAGGCGATGTACACGGAGATTCCTTTCTATGCGGGTTTCTACTATCTGAACACGGCCACCACCAAGCGACTGGAGACGGTGGCGCGGTTCCTGCAAACCCATCCGCTGGTCAACATCAACATTGTGGGTCATCCCGACATCATGCCTGACGACGATGCTGAGTATCACCGCCATCTGGCTCAGAAACGCGCAGAAGTGGTTCGTGAGGCGCTCATCAGCAAGTTCAATGTTGACCCGCACCGTCTGCGCACCACCTATGACGACCGTTCCCTGCAGCCTTACAAGACCGTGCGCGAATGGGTGCCTGCCGTCAACTTCATCATGGAAGATCCAGGTGATTAAAGTTTCGCAAAAAATTCCTCAAAGCGTTGCAGTGTTGCAGTGTTGCAGTTAGAAATTAGGATACCGAAAAATCAAAAGAAAATTTTATATTTATATATTATATATAAATATAAAGCATTTTTTCAAGGGTGTGAACACCTCAAAAAAGAACTGCAACGCTGCAACGCTGCAACGGAAACTCCATGTCTTTTTCCTGATGTAGTTGACAGTTGTTTCTGAACAGGTTGACCACTTACACTGGAATCGTTGACACTTTTACTGGAAAGGTTGCCTTTCAGTGTCGATAAATCGACATCGGTGGTCTCGGTAAATCGCGGGTGGGGATGTCGATCTTTCGACAGTGGAAGCGGTGTGGGGGGGCTGAGCGTGTGGTGCGGCGAAATGTTCAAACGTGTTTTTTTCAGCATTTTTGTGCCCCATAAATTCGTGTATGTCGAAATTTGTTCGTAACTTTGTCGTGTCAAAAGAAATGAGGGGCGAGACGGCCCTTCCCCTTCGATTTAATACCTTCCACCATGAATACCCCGACCCTCTTCAAAGAATACATCTGGCTGGTCAACACCATTTACCACGCAGGAAAAATCTCTCTGGCTGGCATCAACAGCCGCTGGATACGCACAGAGATGAGCGGAGGAATGCCCCTCTCTCGCTCCACCTGCAACCGCCACAAAGACGCCATCGAGGACATGTTTGGCATCTACATCGACTGCGACCGCAGGAATGGCTACAAGTATTACATCGGCAACGAATGTGTGCTGCGCGAAGATAGTGTGCAGAACTGGATGCTGTCCACGTTGACCGTCAACAACCTGGTGAGCGAGAGCATGAGCCTGCAACACCGCATCGTGCTCGAAAACATCCCCTCTGACGGCGAACATCTGGAACAGGTCATCAAGGCCATGAAAGAAAACAAAAAGGTGGCTGTTCAATACAGGCGTTACCAATCAGCCGAGGCCAAGACCTTCACGCTCTCACCCTACTGTATCAAACTCTTCCGTCAACGCTGGTATCTGCTGGGACAGTTCGCCGATGGAGGCTTCGCCATTTTCTCCTTCGACCGCATAGAAAACATGGTTGTGACAGAAGAATCCTTCGCAATCGACAAGGACTTCAATGCCTCCGACTTCTTCAGCGAATGCTTTGGTGTGGTGATTGGCGACGGCACTCAACCTGAACGCATCATTCTCCGTGCCTTTGGCAGAGAGAAATACTACCTGCGTGACCTACCCCTGCATCACACTCAGAAGGAACTGAAACCCAAAACACAAGAAGAACATCAACAGCAGGAGGAGCAAGACTTTTCCGATTTCGCCTACTTCCTCCGTCCCACTGCTGACTTCAAGGGGCATCTCATGTCCAGAGGCGCTTGGCTCAAAGTCCTCGAACCTGAGTGGCTGGCACAAGAAATTTGCCAATGGCACGAGGATTCCATCAAGAGATACCAAGAAAAATGAAGAAAAAAATCAAAAAACCTGAAAATATCTAAAACCTGTACCACGATTTGGAACAACATGGGCGTAACTTTGCATCGCGATTCAAAAAAAATGTCATTCGGTCAAAAAGTTCTGCTTATGGAAACTATCAGAAAAATCATCATCAATGCAGCCCTTGGCGCATTAGTTCTCACCTTCATCCTCTTCTGGGTGTGTGCAGGCATCGGCATCCAATCCATCTCCATCTATGCCGCCTTCCTCGTCTTCCTCTCCGCATCGGTTTTGCTCGCCGCTTCACCTGTGAGTAGGGAGGAATGAAAAAACTCTCTCACACATGTATGTGGAATAAATAGAATGTTGTATCTTTGCACAAAATCTTTTACAAACCGATGAAATCGGAATCTATTAGTAATAAGACATTTACTTAAGAATGATTATGACAATAAATGAACTCATAAACAACTTTGCTGATCATTTGAAGCAATACGGATTGAACGGAGACCCTTACCAGCAAGAGTTGTATAAGTGGGACATTATTTCAAAGTATCATGATAGACTGGATACTGATAGCCCAGACTTTGCAAAAACTGTATCAGAAATGAACTTTCTGAACCTTTGGTATGCGGGCAATCAACGTAAGGCTATGCAGAACTTTGTGAAGTATGAACCCGAAGAATATCGTGCTCTTCATCAACTTCTTTATGATGAGACCCAACCTTTACAAATGCGCGTAACGGCATTTACAGAAGGCTGTGATAGGCTTTGGGACACCAAGATAAAGCAGTATTTTCCAAATCAGGGAACCAGCTCATGCTGTGATGAGCGTCTAATCAGTTGCTTCCTTGCCGTCAAATATCCTGAGAAATATACATTCTATAAGAATGATGTTTATCTCAACCTCTGCGAGTTATTTGGTGTGGAGTCAAAAAAAGCAGGACAGAAGTTAGTCCATTTCTATGATTTGTTGAATGAAAAGGTAATTCCACTTGTCAAGTCTAATGTTGAACTTTGTGAAATGGTCGATACAGAAGTAAGCCAACACGGATACCTAAAGAGTTTACCATTAACAGCTCAGACAGTATTGTGGAACTATGTCAGTAAATCACGTAAGAATGGCAAACAACAGGTTTGGCTTTTCCTTGGAGGAAAGGACGCATATGATTATCATTTTGATGAAATGTATAATGATGGCGTAATGGCTCTATGTGGTTGGGATAAGGTCGGTGATTTGAGCGATTGTCCAGATAAAGAAAGTATTGACAAGAGAAGAGAAAGTGTGAACGAATATCAGTTCAATACGGGCAATCTGACAGGTATGCTACATGCCATAGCTAATGAGATGAAAGAAGGTGACATCGTGCTGGCAAAATATAGCAAGTCTGATGTTGTCGGAATGGGAATTGTAACAGGTGATTATCGATATGATGAAACATCTGTTTATGGAAAACATTGCAGAGATATGTCTTGGACGCATAAAGGATTATGGCATTGCGCTTCCATCCTGAAGGAGTTCGGACAACAGGATTTTCCTGCAAAAGCGCTAACCAATGTTACTAAATCCAAATATATCCCCCCAATAATAGAAATGATAGAGGGTGAAAACAAACAATATAATAATACTCAGACATTAGAAGCCATGATGGAAGAATTAGAAATACTCAAACAAAAGAAACAGATTATTCTTCAAGGTGCTCCAGGCACAGGTAAGACATATAAAACAGCTGCCATAGCCGTAGGTATGTGTAATCCGACCTTCTCTGATTTTGAAGACCACCAAAAGGTGATGGAAGAGTATGAAAGATTGCAGGATAAAGGTCAAATAGCCTTCTGCACATTCCATCAGTCTATGGACTATGAAGACTTTATCGAGGGATTGAAGCCAGAGGTCAAGGGCAATGCTGTGGAGTATAATGTGGAGAATGGCATATTCAAAACCATCTGTGAGTTGGCGCAGACTAAAGAAAATGCAGACATTGCAACTTGCATAGATAAATATCTCCAGACCATAAAAGGGTATGAGAATAAAAAGACTATTCCCACATTGTCTGGAAAGTCTGAGTTGTATGTGTGGTGGACTGAGGGCAATGACACCATCAGTACACGCAGCGTATTGTCAAAGAGTGAAAAAGGAGATCTGTACTCACCATCACCCCTTAACATAGAGAAGGTTAAGATGCAGGCACTTGGTGAAGGTGTGGAGAACAACTGGCGACATTATGCCCAGGCATTCATCAATGCAGTGAAGAAGGAATACAATTTAGAGAATCAGGTTTCTGATAAGCCATACGTACTTATCATCGATGAAATAAACCGCGGCAATGTTTCCAAGATATTTGGAGAACTTATCACGTTGCTTGAAGCAGACAAGCGTAGTGGAGGTGGTTCACATCATATCAGCTTGAAGTTACCTTATTCTAAGGATGACTTCTCCGTTCCTTCAAATCTCTACATCATTGGTACGATGAATACTACCGACCGTTCGACTGGTACTATTGATTATGCTGTTCGTCGTCGCTTTGCGTTTGTTACATTGGAATCCAGAGCCGATGTTATCGAGAACTGGTGTAACGCTCAGTCTGTACCTTCCGATGTTAAGAAGGCGGCTCTTGCCTTGTTTGCTCAGATTAACGGCTTAGGCAAGCATGATAACAGTTCTTTCATTGCAAAACACAAAGCTTCTGATTTCGAGTTAGAAGATTTGAAGGTCGGCCACAGTTACTTTATGGCAAAAGACATGTCGAGTCTCAAACTGAAGATGCGCTATGAGGTCGTTCCCCTTATTAAGGAATACATCAAAGATGGCATTCTTAGAAGTATGTCAAATGATGATAAATACTTTGATAGCTGGCAGAATGCAGAGTGCTATAATCCCGCAACAACATATTTCATGGCAGAATAATGCAAGAACACGAAAAGATACCATACGATTCCTTGTCCTTTCAAGAGTATTGGGGAGAAGGAATGCGTCTTCCAGGCCAAAGCAAAGGTCTGGACAGATGGTTCTTTCAGTGGCAATGGCGTAATAGCCCCATTAAAGACGACGAACAAGATTCTGACAGGCCGGTTGTAACGGAGTCAGGCTATTATGCTTCATATGTTATAGGTGCACAGTGGTTTGATGAAGCAAAAACCATGCCTCTTGTTATAACAACTAAGCATGGTTGTGATCGTGTTGACTTCTTAAAGATGTTTAGCGTCTGTTTCAATAGTGGCATTGAGGCCAAAGAGTTCTCCAAGATATATGCTGTTGATATGGAGGCTCCCCGTATCAAGGCACCAGAACTTAAGAGTGTTCTTAGTCCCCTTATTGTTGCCCATTTCCTTTCTATTGTCAGGGAGATTGTCAAAAAGAGGATTAAAGAAAGACTATGTGCAGCGTGAAGATAACCTTAAAAAAGTCAGGGGACGTATTGACATTTCCAGGAATGAGCGCATGAACATTTTGAAGAAGCGATTTGACAAGGTGTTTTGTCATTACCAAGAGTATTCAGAGGACACGTTAGAGAACAGGTTAATAAAGAAAGCGCTCATGTTCTCTCATCAGGTTTTGCAGATTGCAGGAATCTCCGAAAGCCTTCTTTCTCTGCAGCATACCATACATGAGTGCTTGTCTGCTTTTAGCAAGGTTGGCGATCAAATTGAAGTTTGGGAAGTCAAGGCTATCAAACATCACAAAATATTCAAGGAATACGATGATGCGATCAGGCTTGCTCAGATGATTCTTCATCGCTATGACTACAATATCACCAATATCACTACTGCTGAAGAAGAGTATTGTCCCGTCTTCTGGGTTGATATGGCGATGTTGTATGAGCATTATGTATTAGGATTGCTTCGTGAAGCTTACGGAGAAAAGATACATTATCAGGTACATGGTCATACTGGCTATCCAGACTTTGTTTGTTATTCGCCTAAAGTTGTATTGGACACGAAGTACATACCAAGGTTTGAATACGGCAATCTTGATACTTATATTGTCCGTCAACTGAGTGGATATAGTCGTGATAAAAGGATATTTCCAACAAAGCCGGAATCAAATATTCCATGCGTGATCATTTATCCAATAGAAGGTGAGGAAGAAAATCCTTTCAAGAAGAAGCAGCTGGAAGACTTCCTAAATGTAGAAGACCGTTGTCTTTGGAGTTTCCATAGAATCGCAGTTCCATTACCTTTCTTGGATGAATCAAAATAGAAATATGCCTACATCCATGGACATACCAGTCCCAGCTGTTTCTCCCATGATAACCCCAGCTGTTCATTTCTTCTTTATGTAGAGGTAACTCGATTTCCGTGTTTTCCTCAACATTGGAATTCTGTAACAAAGGATGGGTCAGATACGGGAAATTTCTGTTGTAGAGAGATTTTTTGTGTTTTGTAACAATTCCTCCCAAAAAGTTGTTAATTTGCCGCCACGTTCTTCGAAGCCTCATGGCTCTTTTGAAGTTGCATCGCCCAGCAACCCCTGCAACAGGGTGTTGAGTGTCTCGAAGTCTGCTATGGGTGAGTCGGAAAAGGCGGCACGCACCTTTCCTTCGCTGTCAACCACATAGGTGCGGGGAATCGTCTTGGTGGCAAACTGATAATAGAGGTCTTTCTCCTTGGGCAGATGGAAAGGTATGGAGAGTTCTGCCTTGTCCCAATATGCCTGTATTTCTGTTATCGTCTCGCTGCGAGGCACATTGAGCACAGGCACTTGCGGGTGGTATTTGTCGTAAATCTGCTGCAGCACCTGAAACTCCTTCTGGCAGTCAGGACATCTGGTGTCGAAGAAGTTCAAGATGTACACCTGTCCTGCAAGTGTCTTGGATGTCACTTCCTCTCCTTCAGAACTTGTCACCACGAAGTCGGGCACAGCGTCGCCCACATGCACCAGCATCGTGGCGTCGCCATACTCTTCGTTGTCATTGATGCAAGATGTCAGCATGGCAACGCAGAGAAGGATGAAAAGTCGTATGCTAAGGGTTCGTGCTGAGATAAACATGCGATAGTTGAATCAAGTTATTTCCGATGCAAAAGTACACAAAATATTTGCAGGTGTCAGCAAAAGAGAGGAAAAAAAGAGTTTTTTTGTACGATTCCCCAATTTTTTGTATCTTTGTATGGTTTTTGAAAATTGAAAATTGTCGATTATGATACAGAAGAGGCTTGGGATGCTTGCCACCATCCTTGTTCTTTGTGGCACTTTGGGCGTACTGGCTCAGACGAAGGGGAAGAAGACAACGCCGTATTGTTCGATAGATGAGTTGCCCGATGCGTGTGTGTATCTGCCAGCACCTCCTGATGTGACGGAGGCGGCTTTTGTGGATGATTACAATCAGTATCTATGGGGTAAGTCCATGCGCCCTACGGCACGTGGCAAGCGAGCCAGTTGGGAGGCACGTTTTGGTGTTGCCCGCATGGCGACGGTGTATGGTGAGGCGATGAACATCACCATCAGCCAGAAGGGGACTCCTGCTCTTTGGCGTTTCATTCAGCGTGTGGGGGATACAGGTAGTCGCTCGACCACGAAGGCGAAACGTAATTACATGCGTGTGCGTCCTTTTGCCCGCATGAACGAGCCGATGGCGAGTGAATTTGACGACGAGAAGGGGCTTCGTACTAACGGCTCTTATCCCTCTGGTCACACAGGTTTGGGATGGGCTGTCGCATTGGCGATGGCGGAGATGGCTCCTGAATATCAGGACACCATCTTGCGTAGAGGTTTTGAGTATGGGCAGAACCGCGTCATTGTGGGTGCTCATTGGCAGAGCGATGTCGATGCAGGCTATCTTACGGCTTCTGCTGCGTATGCCCGTATGCATACGTCGCCAGAGTATTGGGCAGATTTGAAAGAAGCCCGTGCTGAATATCGCCGCATGAAAGGAATGAGAAAAGAACCGCCTTTCATGATGGGCTATCCTAAGGGCAAGAAGGTGCTGGATGCACCGATAGATACAGCTTCCAGTCGTTTTCAAGGCGATTGGACTTACTATTGGCTGGCAAAGCGGGAAAGGAACACTGAGCGTGGATGGCAGGCGGTGCGCGACACGGCTTGCTCGGAATCGGCTTTCTTGCAATGTTTTGCCCCCTGTGTAGATGTGCCTCTTGATGGGGAGGGAACTCCTGCTATTGCAGCCTTAATATCGAAGGTGTATGTCGAACTTTGTTCTGTGACCACAGAGGCGAAGACGACGGGGTTCCGCAAACGTCCGTTTGTGCAGTTTGGCGACGAAACTCCTGTTCCAGAGTTGGAGAAGGCGTATGTCCATTCGTCCAGTTATCCGTCGGCTCATGCTTTGTTGGGATGGGGCATCGCGTTAGCGCTTGTCGAGGTGATGCCTGATTTTCAGAATGCCATTTTGACACGAGGCTTTGAGTATGGTCGCAGCCGCGTCATTCTGGGACTTCACTATGCCAGCGATGTGCAGGCAGGACGCATCCTTGCCGCTTGTGCCCTTGCGCGTATGCACAACGATGAAAGTTTTTTGAGATTGATGGAAGCAGCCAAGAAGGAATATGCACAGGTGAAAGTGAAATTGCCTGTGCGTCCTGCTGCAAAAGTGTCTTCATTGTCTGCCAACTATTTTCTGGCGAGTTGGCTTTGTCAGGATTTTACTTCAGAATTTTCTTCCCGTTACGGATATAGATGTGATTAGGAAGCGGAGTCTTCGCAGGAATTCCGTTGAGGTTGACGTAGGTGCTGTTGGAAGACGTTTGGGTGTGTTGGGGTGTGGTGAGTTGTTCGATGCCAACAGTTTGGTCGAGGTCGTCGAGGGAAGAGAAGAATCCAATGTACAGAATTTTCGAAGTGCCGATAGAGGAGGAGAGTCCGAAGATGGTGGCACCTTGACAGATGGAGAAGGGATCCCCCGTGTTATTGTCGTCAAGGCCTGATTGGGTCATGTCCCAGATGAAGGCCGTTCCCTTCGATAGTTTCTGGGTTTTGGTGGGAACGACCTGGCTGCCGCGATTCACACCGTTGAGCCACCAGAGGTAGGCAGAGCCTGAGGTGGTGCGGACGTTGGTGGCAACGACCACAAGATACTTCTGGTCGGCATTCAGCAAGTATTCGTCGTCCATGTTCTCGTAATTGAGAGACAGGCACAGGTTGTTTGTGCCTGTGCCTGCCTTAATCGTAATTGTGTTGTCGTCGTTGTAGGTGAATTTACTCTGTGCCACACGCCCAGCATCGCCTGTCTGCCAGTCGGATGCGTTCCACTGATAGGCGTGGTCTTTATAATCCTTCAGCAGTCGGAGGTAATAAAGTCCAGGACACAGGGTGTTGGGCGAAGCCACAATCTTGAAAGTGAGTTTCTGCTTCACTTTGCCCTTGCTGTCCACGAGCAGTTCGTCAGGAATGCGGTATTCCACGTTGTAGAAACCATTCTCGTCGGCACCTCTCACACGTTGCTGCACGGTGATGTCGCCAATCTTCTGGCCGTCGATGTAGATGTCTGCAACGCGTCCATGATCAGCTGTGATGAAGCGGAGCATCACCGACACGTTGGTCTTCTCGCCTGTGGTGTTCTCCACTACATACTGAATGTATTCGTTGTTTCGGGCATCGCGGTAAGTCTCACCACGATAACTGCCGCTGGTGGAACCAGTCGAGTATTTTGCCTCATGGCCTGCTTCGCTCTGTTGTTCGCCTGTAGCCACAAAGTCGAGTGTGCGAGCCGTGAGTGCAGCCTCTTCCGCATCCTTCTTGCCCATCTCAGAGTTGGCGTACTCCTCTTCCGTACCTTGGAAGAAATAGCAAGAGTAGCGGGTGTGGTGGATGGCGTAGAAAGGTTCGAGCGTGATGTCGCCCTTGTTCGAGGTGGTCAAGGTGAACTGAAGTTTAGAGAGGTCGTTCTCCTTGATGTTCTGGAGCACGACTGAGCGGTCTCCTATGAGCAACGGTGCTGAAGAGAGCGGCTTGGTGTTGGCACGGGCACCAGGAGAGTGATCCATGCGGCCTTCACCACCATATTCGTTCTGAAGTTTTGCTTCCGTCTCCGTTCGTGCAGTCAAAAGGATTGGGCCATACTTGAAGGCGATGTAACTGCTGTAGTCGGGACAAGGCTCATAGCGGAGCGACATGGGCAGATCCACTTCTCTCACATCGCCCACCTTCCACTTTCTGGTTTCACAAGTGTAGGAAGCCTTTCCGTTGGCACTTGCCCATGCTGGTTTGCGAATGGCGAGGGTGAAGGTGCCGCCCTTCGTGATGGTCAGTTTCGTCTTCTGCTCGTATGGGAAGTTGGTTTCCTGACGGATGCCGAACTTCTTGCTGCTGAGTTCGCTGGCCGTGAAGAGGTTCACGTAGAGCGTGTCGTTGGTGGCACTATGCGTGTAGATGAAATGTCCGTATTTCGAGTGATTCTCCATACCTGTGCCCACGCAGCACCACATGCCCTGGTTCACCTGCGAGTAGATGCGGTAAGCCTGTGGACGAAGCGTGGTGAAGTAAACGTAACCACCTGTCTGGGGGTCTTGTGTGGACATGATGTGGTTCCACATCGTAGCCTCGTAGAAGTCGGCATATTTGGCATCATGCGTGTCGTCGAAGAGGTCTTCGGTCAGTTTCAGCATATTGTTCGAGTTGCATGACTCAGGGCCCTCCAGATTGTTGATGTAGCGCTCGCCGCTCTGGTGGTTGAGGAAATGCTCGCTCACCGAGTTTCCGCCAATGCAGACGGTGCGGTTCTGAGCCACGTCTGTCCAGAAGTTCAGCACCGACTTGCGATAATCCGTCAGTGTCTTGTCTTCCTGCCAAGCGCGTTCGAAACCGATATACTTCGGCACCTGTGTGTTGGCATGCTTGCCGTCGAGGAAGGTGGCGTTGAAGGTCTTCATGCCGTCAATCATTTGGCGGTGACTATACTTCTTGGCTCCTTCCAGATACTTCGTGTCGCCAAAGATTTTGTAGGCATCAGCCAGCGTCTCGTTCATACCACCGTGCTCCCAACCCAGCACCTGCTGCATCTCGTCGGTCGAGAGGTTGCTCACCACGTTCACGCTCCAGTCGGAAAGTCCCTTGAACAGTTCCTTCGCCAAAGTGCTGCCTGTGTAGAGGTAGGCATCGCGCAATCCTGCCAACACCTTGTGCTGACAGTAGAACGGCACCCAACCGCCATATTTGCGGAACTCCGTCAAGTCCCTTGCATACAATCCCGTCCAGATCTGGTTGATGGGTTGACCGCCAATAAAGCCCTTCATGCCCTTCGTGTCGTTCTTGTAGGCATCCTGACAATCCTTCATGATGTTGAGGCAATAGTCCAGACGCTCCTTCATCTTCGTTTTCATCTCGGCATCATTGGTGGCAGCGTAGGCAAGCGAAAGGGCAGTCACGTAGTGTCCACCCACGTGTCCCTCGAGGCTCCAGTCGCTCAAGCCCCAGTTGCTGAACGACGGGTGATTCGGCTCCCAACCGTAATACTTGGAAGAAGTGTTCTTCGAGAGTCCTGCCTGACGGATGAAGGGTGTCATCAGTCGGTCAACATCATACTTCAGCAGCAGTTCGTCGTTAATCTCCATCATGGTCTTCATGGGACCATCGAGGAGTGTCACTTCGTTCAGGTCGAAGTGCTGCGGATAAATTTCACTTTGTGCATTGGCGTTGTTCGCACCCAATGTGAGTGCCGCTGTCGCCAAAGTGATAGATAGTAATTTCTTCATCATAGGTGAGATTGTTTTTGTTCTTTCTGATTTTCGTTGCAAAGGTATCACATTTTTCTCTGGTAACCATACGCCAGATGTAACACAAATTGTCTCTTCTGTAACATGACAGCACCAACAGAGGCACCACCGCTACTTTTTCTTCTTCTCATACCACTCCTTCAGCACATAAAACGCCCTCTTGCGCTTCCCCTGGTCGGAAAAGAGACCCTTGCGGTTGAAGTAGTCTTGGATTTCGGGCAGTGGGCGACGAGGAGAACGGAAGTCCTTCAGCACCCAAGGGCAAGTGCCAGCCAACCCTTCTATCTTGTCGAGCATGTCGAGGTTCTCCCGATAGAGACGCTCCTGAAACTCCTCTGTCCATCGCTGTTCGGCAGCCCCATGCAGTCCTTCCTTGGCACCACCGCCAAATTCGCTGATGATGACGGGTTTGTCGTAGGGAATCTCCCACTTCATCTTCTTGGCATCGTTCACATCGCGATACCAGCCGACATACTGATTGAAACTGATGACATCCACGTATTGGTTCATGTTGTCCTGCAAGCGGTTCACGTAGTTGGAAGCCGACAACACCTCCATTGCCATACTGATGAGGCGGGTTGGGTCTTGCTCTTTGGCAGAGGTGGCAAGATGGCTTAGGAAGTTATCTCTTGCATTGCTGTGAGGAGTCTCGTTGGCAATCGACCAAATGATGACAGCAGCACGGTTCTTGTCGCGGCTGATGAGGTCAGACAACTGGCGATGCGCGTTGTTGTAGGTGTTAGGATTGTTCCACGAGATAGTCCAATACACAGGAATCTCTGCCCACAGCAGCATACCCTTCCTCTCAGCTTCGCGGATAGCGTGTTCGTTGTGAGGATAGTGAGCCAGACGCAGGAAGTTGCAGTTCATCGACTTTGCCCATGCGATGAGTGTGTCGGCATCGGCAGCACAGTTGGCACGTCGATTCGTGTAGGCTGTCTCCTCATGCGTGCACACACCGCGCAGGAAGATGGGCTTGCCGTTCAGCAGCAGTTGCTTGCCACGTGTCTCGATAGTGCGGAAACCAATTTCATCCTTGATGGTTTCAGCGCCGTGTTGCAGTTGTACAGCGTAGAGTTTGGGGTTCTCTGGCGACCAGAGTTGAGGTTTCACCTTTGCGATGGTGAGCGAGGCTTTTCCCTCAGCATCGGTCGTGACCGTCTTCTTTACTTTCAGTCCAGGAATTGTCAGCGTCACCTTCTCGCCAGCCACCTTCTTGCTGAGCTGGACAGCGAAATCAATGCTGCCGGTTGTCTTGCCTGTGAGGTGCAGGGTGTAATCTTCCATATAGGTGTCCTCCACGTTGACCAGCAGCACATCGCGAGTGATGCCGCCATAGTTCCACCAGTCGAAGATGCGTGTGGGCACATTGTCCGCATGCCGTTTGTTGTCCACTTTCACCACCACGAAGTTCTCACCTTCCTTCAGCACATCCGTCACATCATAGCAGAACGGTGTGAATCCACCCACATGCTTGCCCATCTCTTGGCCGTTCACGAACACAATTGCCTCGTAGTTCACAGCACCAAAGTAGAGTAGGGTGCGCTTCCCCTCCTTCTTCTGAAAGTCGAACAGGCGACGGAACCACACCGTCCCTTCGTAGAAGAAAAGTTTCTCGTCAGCCGTGTTCCAATCGCTTGGAATCTGCATCGAAGGCGACTTGTCGAAATCATACTCAATCAGGTCACTCGGCCTCTTCGGCTTGGCATTCATGAAGTAGCCCCATTTCACGGGGTTCATCCTGTAGTCGTAATATCCCTGTTCCTGCACATCCACAAAGTAGTTCCATGTGCCATTCAGCGATTGTACATCTCTTGCATAAATATTTTGAGGTGCAGGAACCTCGGCAGCCATCACGCATCGGGCCGTGACCATCAGCAGCGTGAAAAGAAAGAAAAGTTTTTTTCTCATCAAAATAGGTTGAGTTAGTTAATCGTGTGCAAAGGTACGATTAAATGAGCACAATACAAAGGGAAAAAGTGCTTTTTTCATTTGTATTGTCGAGCGTGAGTACCTTCGGCGAAGTCAACGGTAAAAAAATATTCTCCTCGTGCAATGTTTAGGGTGTTTTGTTCGTATATATAGATGGAAGACCATTAAAATGACAACGGATATTGAAATAAACCTGATAGAGGGACTGAGGCAACAAAGTCCCAAAGCGCAGCAGCAGATGCTCGGACGATATGGCGATGCCGTCTTTGTCCAAGTGGCGAGACTCGTGCCTGGAGTCGAGGATGCGGAGGAGGTGTATCAAGATGTGTTTGTCAAGGTGTTCAAAAATATAAGTATGTATGACGTGGAAAAGTCGTCGCTCAGAACTTGGGTCTCGCGCATTGCCTACAACGAGTCCATCAGTTTCCTCCGGCACAAAAGCATGCCAGTCATCTATTATGAAGATAGGGAGGGAGAGGCTGAGAAACTGTCGGAGAGTGAAGTGGAGGCGACCTTTGGGCATCCAGACCCTGAAACGGTTCAGTTAATCAGGGCAGCCCTGAAGCATCTGCCACCCGACGAAAGAGCCATCGTCACCATGTTCTACTACGAGGAGATGAGTCTGAAAGAGATTGCTTACGTGACAGCATCAATTCCCACGACCATCGCCTCGAAACTGAGTCGAACGAGAAAGAAATTGTGTAAAATCATCAAAATGTTGCAATCATGACAGAGGAGAAATTGAACGCATTACGGCAGCAGGACACGAACCTTCGTGACGCCATCAGACAGGACGAGGCTGAACGTCCGAAGATGTCTGCTGACCTCAACGAGCGACTGATGCAACGTGTGGCTGCTCAAGCAGAGAAGAAGTCGCGTCGCATTGTCTGGCCTTGGATTGCTGCCGCTTGTGTGGCAGGCGTGTTGATGATATGGCTGACCCCACCCAAGGATGAACCAACGGATGTCGTTGCAGGGAACAAACCCAAGGTTGAACAGCCTGTTAAGGTGGATGAACCCAAGATGGCGGAGGCAAAGCCAGAAGTCCCACAGCCAGAGGAAACACCAGCGAAGGTGGAGAAGGCCAAGGTGACGAAGCCCGTTCAGCCAAGCAACAAAACGCTTTTGGCGCAGCAAACACCAGTAGCGGAACCTCTTGCGACATCAACGGCGGAGGAAGCGCACAACGACATGATTGCGGCCGAAACTCCCAAACCTGAGGCCCAGCCCGTCATGTTGACCGAACGCGACATCCCAGTGACTCGTCCTGAGAATTACAGATACACCCCTGAGGAACTGGCACTCATGAAGAAACAAGCCAATGAGGCTTATCTGAAGTGGGTGGAACTGGAACTCGAGATATCAAAACAAACTTTGGAACAAACAGTTCAGAAGTGAAACAAGTTGAAAATTGAAAGTTAGAAATTGAAAGTTAGAAATTGAAAAATATTGCCATATGAAAAGAATATGCATCATGCTGCTCATCGCTTGCAGCGCCATCACTACCATCAGCGCCGACTCATCGGCCGCAACCCCTCAGAAGAAGCCTGAGGCCGTCATCGCCATGCTGAATAGTATTATTAAAAACTTTGGACAGGCATCCGACCAAGTGTATTCCGTATCGAGGAATCCTAACACCAACCAGATTGAATACAGCATCAAGATCACAAAATTCGTTGCCAACGTGAAGAGTGGCTCTCTCACGCTGAATCTTGCAAGTATTAACACTCCTTTCACCAAGGATGAACCGCTGTCCTATCAGACGCTGCACTTGACTCCTGGCAGCACCGAAATGTTCGCCCTCGGGGTGTTCATTGAACAAGGTCAGAGTAAACAATACAGCCTTCGTACCAATCCGAATCAGGAGATGTGGCTCATGTGCTGCAAGAACCCGGATAACCCCCAACTTCGTGATGCCTATGCCATCGTGTGGGAACTCTCAGTAGATCAGCTTCAAGCCATCGGAACGGTGTATATGATCACCTCGCTGCGCCCAGATGTTTATATGAAGAATATGTCCAGCGCAGGTCTCTTGAGTGACAATCCGAACACGTTCACGATTGACGGTCGTGTGGGTTTTGACCTGACAGACAGCCTCTATGTGGTCTATATGGCAGATACAGCCGAGGAACTCGACAGGGTGGGCGACAATGACTATGTGGCAACGATGCCTGTGGTGAACAAACGCTTCAGTTTCAGCGTACAACTCGATAAGCCCAAGGTGGGGCGTATCCGCACTGTGATGCCTGATGGTTCTCTCTGCCATTTGTGGACCAATCTTGACTTCGTGCCAGGCGAAACCTACCGCATCACCACACATAATGGTTACTACGACGAGGATCGCGACTACGAGCGACGGGTGGGCCGCTTGTCAGGCAAGAGCCTGCTGAACGGACCTCAAATCCAAGGCATTGACGACCAATTACAGATAGAAGACACCATTCCTGTATATATAGAAGACACCATTCCTGTATATAATGGAGAGGATTTTCATGTGGTTGAGACAGGCTCGAAGGACGAATGGCGGAACTCGCTTGGATTCAACAAAATTGCTCAGCTTGAAATGCAGGCGTCGGTGATTGAGATGAACGAGAAAAGAATCAAGGCTGCCTACCAAGAAGTAAAACAGGAGTTGGATGGCATGAGGTCTGGATATCGGATAGAGATGGCTTTTCAGGAAATCCTCAAGCAAAACAAGGAACTTGACAAAAAATATCAGAGTTTCCTGAGAACTGTAAAAGCTTTTGGCCTCCCTTCCTGTGAACTCCCTGAGCTATATCAGATAATTCTGAAATTCCATACTGACCAGAATAAAGCCCTCTCCGATTTCTACAAGACTTACGGCCACTATACGAAATCAGCCCGTAAAACCCAACAATACGTGAACAAGCAATTGGAGAAGTACATCAAAGAGATGGAAAAAAATGCTCTTGATTAATATATAATAAAAAGAATAAAATCGGATGTGTCAGTTGGCACATCCGATTTTATTTCTCCATCAATAGCCTGAAAGATTCTTTTTTACTCGGAAAAAACAAGGAAGTCTTTTCCGCACTGTCCGTATGGGCACTTCCACTGCTTCTGGTGACTCTCTTCCACTGAGTCAAATGACTCTCTTCCACTGCCTCGAATGACTCTGTTCCACTGCCTCTTTTGAAAGTGTGGAAGAGAGGGCTTGCAAGGAGGCGCAAAGGGGGCTGTTGTACATAAAAATAGGAAGAGTCTTGACTATGTGGAAGAATTGTCGTAACTTTGTGGCATAAATTTGAAGTTGAACATTTTTGATAAGAAAGCCTATGTCTTTTTTGTGCGTGTGATGCAAATGATAGGTTGGTGCTCAAAATCATTGTATCATGAATACGACTCTAAAAGCGAATCAACAAGAGGGGGACTCACTCTTGCAGTTGCAATCTTCCACTATTGATGTTCTCAGATTCCCATTGGCTGTTATGGTTGTCTTTATTCACATGACTCCCAATGTGATTAATCTGTTTGACGCTGAGTTTCCGCTTGTGTCTGGGGTAGGGATGCTCAATCTTGTGGGTATCATCCTGTCTCATGTACTTTCACATATTGCCGTACCTTCCTTTTACTTTATTTCAGGTCTTCTGTTTTTCGTGAACTTCCAGCAATGGTCTTGGTCGGGTTACAAGAAAAAGATGAAGAGCCGAATGAACACTTTGGTCATTCCGTATGTGTTATGGAATCTTTGTACATTCCTGTTGTTAATTGGATGGATGTTGAAAGATGTCTGGTTGAAGGGTGAATCTATGGCAGACATCTATTCTTTGATTGCAGATAGAAGTTGGCACATTTTTTACGATTACCACGAATGGGACACGGATAAAATCAATTGGCTTGGTGGAACATTACGTATGACGGGGCCTTATGATTTGCCACTTTGGTTTTTGAGAGATTTGATTGTGGTGTCCGTTTTGACTCCATTCATTTATTATTTCGTCAAGAAATTAAGAATAGTTGGTGTTGTCTTATTGTTTATTGCCTATATATCAAGAATCTGGATAATAGTGCCGGGATTCCAGATAACAGCATTCTTTTATTTCACCACAGGAGCATATTTTGCGCTGCACAGAATAAACGTAGTTGCGTTTGTGAGAAGATACAAGTATTTTATACTTCCCTTCAGTTTGGTTCTTTTTGTTATCACCACCATTTATGACGGTACGAATACTGTGATAGGCCAGAACATTTATCCGTTCTTTATCTGTTTGGGCGTTTTCTCTGCATTTTATATTGCATCAACCATCATTGAACATTATCATATAAAACCGAGTGAATTTCTGGTTTCAACTTGTTTCTTCATTTACGCTTTACATGCTGCTTCAATACCAGAGATAGAAACTCCCTTGTTTTTCACCCAACGTCTCTTACATTTCTTAATCCCTGGGCTGTCAGGCATTGAGAATGGTGTTTGTTATGTGTTGTCTCCTTTCTTCTCCGTTGCTCTTTGTATGGTAGTATTGGTTGTATTGCGAAAACTATGCCCCAAGTTAACGTTGTTATTCTCTGGCAACAAGTAACGAATAAGCATTTTATTTGGTTTTCTCCTCTCTTCATCGTACCTTTGCCCCCATGAAACTGCCAAGTATTTTCAATTGTTCCAACGATATGGCGCTGGCTGCTCATGTGCGCCAGTATCTGCCTCCCAAACGCATCCAGCAGATGGAGGCGGACTTGGCGGCGTTGGCGCAGGCGTGGGAGGACACGCGGTTTGCGGGGCCGTGGGGATGGAGCCTTGCGACAAAGAGGCGCTATGAGCAAATGGGGGTGCCTGTGGAGCAGTTGCCCTCGGATGAATGGCTTGAGGAGGTGAGAAGGTTGTCAAGCCGAGAATTTGCCTGCCAGTATATCCGGGAACTGCTGGACAAACTCAATGACGCAAGACTGCTTGGCGAAGAGATGCAATGGGTGGAACGGAACAACCTCTCATGGCCTCATCATGCGAGGATATTCAAGTCGCCTTGGTCCTCTTCTGGAAGAGGCGTCTTTGTGGGAGATGGGAGTGATGAGCGCACCAGAGCGAGATTGCAGGGTTTCCTGTCTTCGCAAGGTGGTTTTGTGGTAGACAGGTTCTATGAGGACAAGGTGCTGGATTTCGCGATGGAGTTTTTCATCCATGAAGACCACGTGGTGGAGTTCTTGGGTTATTCAGTCTTTCATGCTGCTGAGCATGGGGCATACGGATATAATTATGTGGAGAGCCAAGAAGAGTTGTTGCGGCGCATTGACGTTGACAACACACTTTTGCAACAACTCATTGCTTATCATCGGGAGCATTTGGGAAAAACGGCCTATCGGGGTCCTGTCGGCATAGATATTCTGAAGACGGCTGACGGGCACATTCACCCGTGCCTCGAAATCAATTTCCGTCTGAACATGGGCATCCTCGCCTTACTGCTGCATGAGCGGTATGGCTCTCATGCGATGGTGGATTTAACTCCTGTCGGAAAAGGGGGCTTTCAGGCTCGTTTGGCTCTCAACACCTTTGGCATCTCGCACCATAAGAATCTCTAATAAATTTCTGTGATTTCCGTGATTTCTGTGTGAGATAAAAAAGAGAGCCAAGCACGGCTCTCTCTGAAAGTAAATGTCACACGGAAATCACAGAAAACACGGAATTTGCTGATTGCCTGTTAGAAATGAATGCTAGCACCTCCCATGAATGTGGCACGAGGCATAGGGAAGCCGAGGTTGATTTCATATTCTTGTGCCAGCAGGTTCTCGCCACGCACCCATAGGCTTGCATTCTTGCTAATGGTGTAGTTGATGGTGGTGTTGAGCAACCAGAAGTTTTCCTTTTTCTCGTTGTCGCCGACAGCGGTGTAGAGGCTGTTGATGTACTGCAAGCCTGCAATGATGTTCCATCTGTGCTGGTGGAAGTTGGCACCCAGGAATCCCTTGTATTCAGGGGCTGCAATGACTTTGTTCTTCATGTGCAGCAGCGAGTGGTTGGTGGTGAGTTGCCAGTGGCGGTTGAGTCGGTATTGGGCTTCGATTTCTGCACCGCAGTTCTCTATCTCTCCTGTGTTCACGTTCTTGCGGTTGACGGGCTGAATCATGTTGTCGCCCTTCAGATAGAAGAAGTTCGCTCCATAGTTGAATGCGCCCACGCGATGCCGCCAAGAGAGTTCGTAGTTCCAGATGCGTTCTGGCTCCAGTTCCTCGTTGGATGGAGGGTAGAGATACATCTCGCGCATCGTGGGGTTGCGGAAACCTTTGCTGGCCATCAGTTTGATTTCGCCTGTGCTGATGGGACGAATGACGAGACCTGCTTGCGGAATCCATTCCGTGCCCGACACATTGTGGTGGTCGACACGGATGCCTGCATCGAGGGTGAGCCAGGAGAACAGGTCTTGACGAATGTCGGCATAGCCTGCTATCTCGTTGCGGTAGGATTTGCCGCTCTGCTTATTGGGCGTGTCGAGCGTTGCGCCTGTCGCCTTCGAGGTGTAGTAGGCGTTGCCGTAGATGTGCTGATAATCCACACCGACGGTCAGTCGGTTGCCAGTCCACAACTGTGCGCTCTGATACCAAGAGACTCCTGTCAGCGCATCTTTCGAACGGAAATAGCGCTGTGTGGGTTCCATCGGGTTGTTGGTGCCGTCGTCTATCTTGTGGCGTCCAAAATTGCTGTACACGCTCAGGGCTCCGCTCGTGCGATTGTAGTGATTCTCCAATGCCGCTGAGACCACTCCGCGTGTAATCCATTGGTCGGCATCGTAGAGGGGAGACGAGGTGGTGCCAGGATAGGAGGCGTTGAAATGGATGACGTTGGCATCCACATAGGCGTTCCAATGGGGAGTGAAGTCATATCCAAGTTTCACATAGCCGCCATACTGCTCGAAGTTCATTCGTGGACGGTGATTGTCAGCACGTTCATATTGTGCAGCGACGGTGGATGAGAATTTGCCGCTGCGCACTTGGTTGGTGGCTTCTGTTTGGATGGCACCATGACTGCCTACACCCAGATTGATGTTGGTGGAGACACCATTGGTGGGTGTCGAATTGCGGGTAACGATGTTGATGACACCACCCATTGCGTTGCTTCCATAGAGTACGGAAGCAGGGCCACGCAGCACTTCCACCTTCTCTGCCATCAGCGTCTGATAACTGTCTGAAATGGGGTGACCATAAATACCTTGATATTGTGGATGACCGTCGATGAGCACGAGCAACTGTCCTGCACTGCCAGCGATGCCACGCATGTTGATGCCGCCAGCAGCCCCTGTCGATACACCATAACCCATCATGGCGCGGCTGGTGACGAAGACTCCGGGCACTTGCTGCATCACCGTCGGCAACACATTGGTTTGATGCTGTTCCGTCAGCGTTTCACGTCCGATGACCGTCACCGTCATGGGCAGATGGCGTATGTCCACAGCGTTGCGGGTGCCTGTCACCACCACTTCCTGTAAGGAGAGGGAATCGCTTTGTGCATAACACACACAGCCGATGGTCATCATCAGCATCAGCGACACAAAGAGTCTTTTTCTTGCTTTCTTTTTCATGTTTGTGTTTAGTTAGTCACTTCTTTTTCTTTCTCTTGTTTGTCGAGGTCTTGCTGCTGTTCACCTTGGGGTTGATGAGTCGTGGCACATTGATGTGCTGAGGCAGTTCGAACGTTTGCTTCACCTCCTGAAGTGCAGGGCTTTCGTTGCCGAGACGGTCCATCGCCGTTATGGCATAGTGGCGCACCTTGAGAGCACGTCCGGAGATTTCCCATTCTGTGCTGCGGACACTGGTGGCCAAGAGATTCTCGGCTTGTGTGACATCGACGGGATAGGTGTTGGAACCATAGACGTTATAGAGGATGCCTCCTGCCTTTGGGGCTTGAGGGGCTTTCCAATGAAGTTTGCTGTTTTCGTATTGAAGCTGCGTGGGAGCAGCAGGTGCGATGGTGTCGCCCATCCAAGTCATGCGGGCAGGAAGGGCAGGATAGGGGAAGAACTCTTCGCAAGTGGTGTCGTAGATGCCTTTTGTGTTGTTGGTGAGGAATTCACCGCGGAAGAAAGCGATGCCACCAATGCCGCTGTTGCGGGCAGTGTGCATCTCGGCTCGCACGTCGTTGAGTGACCAGCGTCCTTCGCGTGGGTCGAGAAAGTAGATGCCAAGCCCAGGCACGACAGGGTGCCCGTAGGAGTTCTCGAGCCAGTCGAAGAGGAAGGGGTAGAAGTTGTTGCCCGTGAAGTACATCATGGGGAAGAGCATGTCTTGGGAGTTTTCCTTCAGCCAAAGTTGGGGGTCTTGGTACACTCCGTCGTAGCAGTTCCAGCCTCCTGCGCTGTAGCGTTTGGTGCTGCGATATTTCCCGACTGGTGAACTGCTGAGTTTGACCCACGGTTTGATGGGTTTGACGGCATCGTGCACAGCACGGACAATGCGTGTGATGTTTTCGCGTTTCCAGTTGGCTTTCGACACATTGGACGAGCGCGGATAGAATTCATCGTCAGAAAAGTTGAAGGAGGATTCCGGGTAACGGATGTAGTCGAGTGAGATGCCGTCCACATCATAGTTCTCCACGATTTCGCGGCAGATGCTGGCGATGTAGGTGGCGGTTTCGGGTTTGCTTGGAATCATGAACATTTCGCCTCCTTTGCCTGTTTTGACAAGTTCTGGATGTTTCCTGATGATGGAAGAGGCTCCGTAGCCGTTTTGCCGCTCTTTCGTGCCGATGGGAATGCATACCACCCATGCGTGGAGTTCCATGCCTCGTTTGTGGCACTCTTCGATGCAGAATGCCAGCGGGTCATAGCCGGGACTCATGCCTGGATGGTCGGTGAGGCTGAGTTCCCACGGCTCAATCTTGGAGGGGTAGAGCATGGCGGCACGTACACGTGTCTGGAAGATGACGGTGTTGATGTTGGCTTGCTTATATTTGTCGAGGATACGGACCAGTTCTTCCTTCTGCCGTTCGCGACGGATAGCATCGGTGGCTTTGGTGCGTGGCCAGTCGAGTCCTTTGATGGTGGTGAGCCAAATGGCACGTGTCTCACGAAGGGGATGCTTCCTTTCGTAGAGGTATTCACCACGTGTACTGTTTTCTGTTGCTTGTGCAAAAAGCTGTGTCGGCAGAGTGAACAAAAACATCAACAAAGCCAACATATACTGTGTATTAGTCATTATTAACATTAATTTTTTTGCAAAGGTAAGTATTATTCCGTACTTTTGTAGGCAATTTGCAATAATTATAAAAAAAATGATTACTTTTATTGCTTCTTTGTTGCTCCTCATTTTGGGTTATGTCTTTTATGGAGCATTCGTCAATAAGGTTTTTGGAGCCGATCCGAAACGACAGACTCCTTGTTATGCCTCTCAGGATGGTGTTGATTATATGCCGATGCCGACTTGGAAGGTTTTTCTCATTCAATTTCTGAACATTGCGGGCACGGGTCCCATCTTTGGAGCCATTCAGGGTATCCTCTTCGGCCCAGGTGCTTATCTGTGGATTGTGTTGGGCTGCATCTTCGGTGGTGCGGTGCATGACTATATGTCGGGCATGATCAGTATGAGGAAGAATGGTGCCAGCCTTCCTGAGATTGTGGGTGATGAGCTGGGTTCGACAGCGCGTTTTACCCTTCGCATCATGTCGCTGGTGCTGATGATTCTGGTGGGTGCCGTGTTTGTGACCACTCCTGCAGGACTGCTTGCCAGCATGGTGGGTGGCGATACTGTGTTGGGAGAGAACCTCTTCTGGGTCATCCTCGTCTTTGCTTATTATCTGCTTGCCACCTTGTTGCCTATCGATAAGCTGATTGGTCGCATCTATCCTATCTTTGGTGTTGCCTTGCTGGTGATGGCTGTGGGTTTGGTGTATGGCATCTTTGCCAACCCAGGTGCGATGCCTGAAATTACGGAAGCATTCAGCAATCATCATCCTACCAGCACGATGCCTATCTTCCCAGGTTTGTGCATCACGATTGCCTGTGGTGCTGTGAGTGGTTTCCATGCGACTCAGAGCCCGATGATGGCACGATGCTTGAAGAACGAGAAGTATGGTCGTCCCATCTTCTATGGTGCGATGATTACAGAGGGATTGGTGGCACTCATCTGGGCTGCTGCAGCCATCTCGTTTGCCAGTTCGTTCGATGTGACGAAGTTCGGCATGACAGGTGATGAAGCACCTTACGAGAAGCTTTGGGCTATCATGACGAATGGTGGCACCAGCAACGCAAATCCTGCTGTGCTGGTCAATGTCCTTTGCTCTACATGGCTCGGTAAGGTAGGAGCCGTGTTGGCCATTCTGGGTGTGGTGGCAGCACCTATCACCAGTGGCGATACCGCTTTGCGCAGCGCCCGACTGATTGCTGCTGACTTCATGCACTACAAGCAGAACAAGATATATAAGCGTCTGTTGCTGTCTCTGCCTATTTTCGTGATTAGCGGTGTGCTCATGTTTATCAACTTCGACATTCTGTGGCGTTATTTCGCATGGTTCAACCAGAGTTTGGCGGCTCTCACTCTGTGGGCAATCACCGTTTGGCTGACTAAACGCAGTGTGGCTGAGCGGACGAAACCATTTGCCTGCCTCATCTCGCTCGTACCAGCCCTGTGGATGACCATTGTGTGTTCCACCTATATACTCATTGCCTCCGAAGGCTTCCAGCTCACTCCCTTCTTCTCTTACCTGATAGGAGGACTGATTACCTTAGGAGTCTTGGTATGGTTCATCCTGTGGGCTAAAAAGCAGTTTGCACGATGAAACGATACATCTGGCAACCCATCGCCTTCTTTACGGCAGGTTTCACATTTTATATATATAATGGAGTCACATGGAACACGTGGCTTACTTATCTGCCCCATATTCTGGGCTATGCAGCCATTTGTGGTGCGTTGGGATGGGCATTGTATAAAAAAGAACAAATAAAAAAATAAAATCATTATGAAGAAAATCGTTTTTACATTGGCGCTTGCCTTCATTAGTATAGGCAGTGCATTCGCACAGTTTGAAAAAGGTAAGTATTATCTGGGTGCAACAACCAATACTGCAGGTCTTTCCTACAGCAAGCACGACAAGTTTGGCATCAATCTGGGCGTGAATGGTGGCTATATGTTCGAAGATGCTTGGATGCTCATTGCCGAAGTGGGCTTCGACTACCACAATAAAGATATGCAGTCGCTCTATACAGGTTTGAAGTGCCGCTATCTCATCGAACAGAACGGTCTCTTTCTGCAAGCAGGGGCAAAGTATCTGCATGGTGCGCCCAACTACAACGACCTTCAATTCACTCCAGAGATTGGCTATTGCTTCTTCCTCAATCGCCATCTCACCATCGAGCCATCCCTCTACTACGACATTTCCACCAACAAGTTCTCCGAATATAGCAAGGTGGGCGTGAAAGTTGGACTTGCCTGGTATTTCGACAACGAAAAGAAGCCAGCCGACTACATGAGGAGAAAAAAGAAGTAAGTGCTCCATAAAAACAGATCAGTATGTTAAGCGTAGAAGAACTCAATGACCGGCTCATCGACCTCGCCTTTGCAGAAGACATCGGCGACGGTGACCACACTACACTCTGCTGTATCCCTGCTGATGCTTACGGCGAAAGCAAACTTCTCATCAAGGAAGAGGGCATCTTTGCTGGTGTGGAGATAGCGAAAGAGGTATTCCGCCGTTTCGACCCCACGATGGAGGTTGAAGTCTATATTCAGGATGGTGCCCATGTGAAGCCCGGCGACATCGTCATGTCGGTGAAGGGTAAGGAGCAGAGCCTGCTCCAGACAGAACGTCTCATGCTCAATATCCTCCAGCGCATGAGCGGCATCGCTACGATGACCCATAAATATCAGCAGGCACTCATCGATGCAGGCACCAAGACGCGTGTGCTCGACACTCGCAAGACCACCCCTGGAATGCGTATGCTCGAAAAGGAAGCCGTTAAGATAGGTGGCGGCATGAACCACCGCATCGGACTTTTCGATATGATTCTGCTCAAGGACAATCACATCGATTTCTGCGGCGGTGTCCACAATGCCATTTCTCGTGCTAAGCAATACTGCAAAGACCACGGGAAAGACCTCAAGATTGAGTGTGAGGTGCGCAATTGGAAAGAACTCGAAGAGGCTCTTGCTGAAGGTTGCGACCGCATCATGTTCGATAACTTCACGCCAGAAGACACCGAGAAGGCTGTTAAACTTGTGGCTGGTCGTGCTGAGACCGAATCCTCTGGAGGCATCACCTTCGACACCATGATTCCTTATGCCAAGGCTGGTGTGGATTTCATCTCCTTCGGTGCCTTGACCCACAGCGTCAAAGGTCTCGACATGAGTTTTAAGGCAGCAGGGTCAGACAAACTCATCATCAAGTAAATCATTTTTATTTCTGACAACGAAAAAAGGAGGGGTTGCATCCATTCGGCATGCAGCCCCTCCTTCCGTATTGGAAGAATTTATAATTAGTTGACTTCGTCGACTTCTGTCACGAATCGGCCATTCAAGCAAGCTTGATGGCTCTCGCTGTTCCATCAATTGATGAACAAAAGTTCGCGATACTTCGGCAGTGGCCAGAGGTCGTTGTCGACCACCTCTTCGAGTTTGTCGATGGGGCGACGGATAGCGAAGAGTGACTCAGCGATGTCGTAGTAGGCAAGTGCCTTCTCGTATTCACCCTCAATCTTGTTGGCAGCCTTACGGGCATCCACCATCGCAGCACACTTGGTGCGTACCTCTTCGATGAGTTTCGTAACACGCTGGAGCAGTGCCAGTTCTGTCTGTGCCATCGTTTCGAAGTCCTCTGGATAGAGTCCTTTGAGTTGTGTGACGATGTTGAGCAGACGGGTCTTATAGGCAAGTGCGGCAGGGATGATGTGGTTCTGAGCCATACGTCCCATCACACGTGCTTCAATCTGCACCTTCTTCGTGTAGGTCTCCCATTTCACTTCGTTGCGAGCCTTCAGTTCAGCCTCAGTATAGACACCTGTGCGGGTGAACATCTCCACCGATTCAGGCTTGGTGAACGACTCAAACATCTTGGGCACGCAGATTTCTGTGTCAAGTCCGCGACGTTGTGCCTCGGCTTTCCATTCGTCGGCATATCCGTTGCCATCGAAGCAAACCTTGTCGATGATGCTGGCGATGAGTGGTTTCAGCACGTCCATGAAGGCGATGTTCATAGCCTTGCCTGCTGCCATTTCCTTGTCTACTGCAGCCTTGAATGCAGTCAACTGATCGGCCACAGCAGCATTGAGGGTGGTCATTGCACCTGCACAGTTAGCACATGAACCTACAGCGCGGAACTCAAAGCGGTTACCTGTGAAGGCGAATGGGCTGGTACGGTTGCGGTCGGTGTTGTCGATGAAGATTTCTGGAATTTCCACCAGACCCAGTGACTTGCCCTTCTTGCCTGCAATCTCGATAGGAGTGTCTGATGGCACTTCGAGCAACTTGTGCAGCACGTTCGTCATCGTGTGTCCAAGGAAAGACGAGATGATGGCTGGAGGTGCTTCGTTGGCCCCCAGACGGTGAGCGTTGGTGGCTGAAGCGATAGAGGCTTTCAGCAGGGCATCATGCTTCTGAACGGCCACCAGCACGTTCACGAAGAAGGTGACGAACTGCAGGTTGCCCATCGCATCTTTGCCAGGAGCCAGCAACAAAGTGCCAGTGTCGGTGCCGAGCGACCAGTTGTTGTGCTTACCCGAACCGTTGATGCCGGCAAATGGCTTCTCATGCAACAAGAGCACAAATCCGTGCTTGCGGGCAATCTGGTTCATCAGGTTCATCATCATCTGGTTCTGGTCGTTCGAGAGGTTGGTTTCGCCATAAATAGGAGCCAACTCGAACTGGTTGGGTGCTACCTCATTGTGGCGCGTCTTCAATGGAATGCCATGACGGTAGCCAGCAATCTCCACATCTTTCATGAACTCCATCACACGTGAAGGGATGGCGCCGAAATAGTGGTCGTCCAACTGCTGGTTCTTTGACGATTCATGTCCCATCAGTGTACGGCCCGTCAGCATGAGGTCGGGACGTGCGGCATAAAGGTCTTCATCCACGAGGAAATACTCCTGCTCCCATCCCAAATAAGAATAGACCTTCTTCACTTTGGGGTCGAACATCTGGCAGATAGGCACAGCGGCATCGCTCACAGCCTTCAGCGACTTCTTCAGCGGGGTCTTGTAGTCGAGCGCCTCGCCTGTGTAAGACACGAACACGGTTGGGATACACAAAGTGTCGTCCTGAATGAACACTGGAGAAGTGGGGTCCCATGCTGTGTAACCACGTGCCTCGAAAGTGGCACGGATACCACCGCTTGGGAAAGAACTGGCATCAGGTTCCTGCTGAATGAGTGACTTGCCATCAAACTCTTCCAACATACCGCCCTTACCGTCATACTCCATCAGCGAGTCGTGCTTCTCGGCAGTACCCTCGGTGAGTGGCTGGAACCAGTGGGTGATATGCGTCACTCCGTGCTCCATAGCCCAGGTCTTCATGCCGTCGGCCACCTCGTTGGCAATGGCACGATTCAGCGCATGACCATTGTCGATACAGTCAATGAGCGCCTCATACGTATCGCTGCTGAGGTACTTGCGCATCTTCTCGCGGTTGAACACTAATTCGCCGAAATACTTCGATGTCTGTTCGGTTACTTTCTCAGCAGGCACTGCTTTCTTCTTGAAAGCATCCTGCACCACGTCAAATCTTAGTTTGCTCATAATGCTCCTTGTGTTTGTGGTTATTATATTTTAAATTTCATTTTTCACTTTTCACTTTTCATTTTTCACTTTTCACTTTTCTCCATTTTCATGCACGTCCTTCACGGCTCGTCCGCTGGGTTCGTTCATGTTTTTGAAAGCAGCGTCCCATTCGAGGGCGATGGCGGTGGAACATGCCACCGAGGCTTCCTGGTTTACGCTTCGTGCAGCCGAATCGCTGGGGAAGTGCTCTTCGAAGATGCTGCGGTAATAATATTCCTCCTTGTTCAGTGGCGGGTTGATAGGGAAGCGTTCTGCTGCATGTGCCATCTGTTCGTCGCTCACCAGTTTGGAGGTGATGTCCTTCAGCGTGTCAATCCAACTGTAGCCTACACCGTCGCTGAACTGTTCCTTCTGTCTCCATGCCACGCTGTCGGGCAACATGTCGGCAAAACCTTCGCGCACTATGCCCTTTTCGATGGTCTTTCCAGGACACATCTTCAGTGCGGGGTCGATACGCATGGCAACGTCAAGGAATTCTTTGTCGAGGAAGGGTACACGTCCTTCGATGCCCCATGCCATCAGCGATTTGTTGGCTCTCAGGCAGTCGTAGAAATGGAGTTTTTTCAGTTTCCGCACCGTCTCCTCATGGAAGGCCTTCGCGTTGGGAGCCTTGTGGAAGTAGAGGTATCCTCCGAAAATCTCGTCGGCTCCTTCGCCGCTCAGCACCATCTTGATGCCCATGCTGCGGATGACGCGTGCCAACAAATACATAGGAGTGGAGGCACGTACAGTCGTCACATCGTAAGTTTCAATATAGTAGATCACATCGCGGATGGCATCCAAACCTTCCTGGATAGTGTAGTTCACCTCATGGTGCACAGTGCCGATGTGTTCGGCCACTTCACGTGCTTTTGATAGGTCGGGGGCACCTTTCAAACCCACTGCAAACGAGTGTAGTCTTGGCCACCACGCATCGTGCTCATCATTCGTTTCAATTCTTTTGGCGGCATATAACTTTGCAATGGCCGACACCACCGAACTGTCCAAACCGCCTGACAGCAGCACACCGTATGGCACGTCGCTCATCAACTGGCGTTTCACAGTTGCCATCAATGCCTCTTTCACCATCTTCACAGCCTCCTCGCGGTCGGATGTCGCCCACTTCATATCATCATAGCTGAACCAATCGCGTTGATACCAGCGTTCTATCTGACCACCGTGCTTGCTTGTGCAGAAATGTCCGGGAGGAAAGGGCTTGTACTCATCACACTGACCTTCCAAAGCCTTCAGTTCGCTTGCCACATATACGGTTCCATCCTGGTCGTGTCCTATATATAAAGGTATAACACCGATGGGATCGCGCGCCACCAAGTAGTCGTCAGTTGTAGCATCGTACAAAACGAACGAGAAGATGCCATTCAGTTGGTCGATAAAGTCGGTTCCATACCGCTCATATAAGGCTAATATGACCTCACAGTCAGAACCTGTCTGGAACTCATATTGACCTGCGAACCGACGTCGAATCTCCTGATGGTTGTAAATCTCGCCATTTACAGCCAGCACCTTCTTACCATCAGCCGAATACAATGGCTGCCCACCCGACAGCGGGTCAACAATGGCTAGGCGCTCATGTGCCAGCACAGTCTTGTCGCTGCTGTACACTCCGCTCCAGTCGGGACCGCGATGCCGAATCTTTGCTGACATCTTCAACGCTTGCTCGCGTTTCTGTCGAGCGTCGCCTTTCATCTTCAATATACCTACAAATCCGCACATGTCTTTTTGCTTTTATGCTTGCGCTGTTAGAATCAATTTGTTTTTGTTTTCTTTATTTTGGTTGCAAAATTACAAACTTTATATTTAATATGCAATCATTTTGTAAACAAATATTGAATTTTCTTATCATTTTATTTGTTTTTACTCTTTTTTGCTATACAAATGTAGGAGAAAAAGAATTCCCCTCTCCCTCTTGGGGAAGGAGAGGGGATACTGGTGGGGATTAAGGACGCAAAGTTAATCCAAAGACCAGATAAGCTTTTTGGCTGCATGGATTGGCTGCCACTTCTCCGAAAATAGGAATGCTGAACGATTCGGTCACCTTGATTTCCTTCGTTGCGCGAAGTGCGAGGTTGGTCACGGCGAAACCGGTTGTGCCATAGGCAGTGGTGTAGTAAGGAACTGCTCCTGCTGTGGCTGTCCAGTCACATGTGGCGAGTTTGAAAGGCGCTGCTATCTCGAAGTAGGAACTGTAAGCGCGTTTGCCCTTCTTGGTCACACCGTCGTTTCCTGCAAAGTTGGTGAACCATTGAATGCTTGCCCAACCAAAATCGTAGCCAACATTGGCTTCAAAAAGGTGGTTGGTGCGATGAGCCTCATACATGAAGTAACGACTCTCGGGGTCTAACCCTTCGCTGAACCAGTAGTCGGTCACACCGATGTTGAAACCTCCGATGGTGTATCCAAGAGTGAGGTCAAACTCCTTTGTGTCGTCAGGATCGGTCAATCCCACGCTGCCCCAGGCAGAGAGTGAAAGGCCTTTATAGCTGATGCCCAATGTGGGTTGGAATGCCGTGTGTCCTAAATCTTGGCCACGCCAGATGTATTGGTTCACTACGTCAGCTTCGATGGTCGCTTCCACTTTCGTCTCTTGAGCCTCTACGGCTGTTGCTCCAGAGAGCAACAAAGCCGTGAGGGAAAACAATCTAATTACCTTTTTCATGACTAAATACTTTTTTAAAAGTTGATAACTTGGGTTTATTGTAAAATGAGAAATTATGAATGAGAAATTGTCAATTATCAATTCACTTTAGTTGTAGCAGCTTTCTCCGTGTTCATAAATGTCGAGACCTTCTTCTTCAATGCGGGCGTCTACGCGGAGTCCGTGCAGTTTCTTGATGCCGTAGAAGAGAATCAGACCGCATACGGCTGCCCAAAGGTCAATGACGAGGATACCGAAGCACTCAGCACCGAAGAACCCCCAACCGCCTCCGTAGAAAGCGCCGTTGCTCGTAGAGAGCAGACCTGTCATCAGGGTGCCGAGGATACCGCAGACACCATGTACAGAAGAAGCACCTACAGGGTCGTCGATGTGCAGTTTGTGGTCGATAAACTCAATCGCGAAGACGAGCACGATACCGCAGACGAAACCGATGATGACGGCTCCAATGGGAGAAACGAGGTCGCAACCTGCTGTGATACCCACGAGACCAGCCAAGATGCCGTTGAGTGTCAGAGAGAGAGAAGGCTTACCATATTTAATCCATGTGAGGAACATGGTGGCTACACCACCTGCCACTGCTGCAAGGTTAGTGGTCAGGAACACGTGTGAGATGGCCACGCGGTTCACTTCACCAGAGGCTGCCAACTGGCTGCCGGGGTTGAAACCGAACCAACCGAGCCAGAGGATGAACACGCCGAGGGCTGCCAAGGTCAGGTTGTGGCCAGGAATGGCGCGGCTCTTTCCGTCCTTGCTGTACTTGCCGAGGCGGGGACCCAATGCAATGGCGCCGACGAAGGCCAGCACACCACCCACGCTGTGTACGATGGCAGAACCTGCAAAGTCGTGGAACACGTCACCAAAGGTGGTCATCATGAAACTGTCGGCAGCATCGTTACAGAGCCATCCGCCACCCCATGTCCAGTGACCCTCGATAGGGTAGATGATGAGTGAAATGAAAGCACTGTACACGAGATACATGGAGAATTTTGTGCGTTCAGCCATAGCACCGCTCACGATGGTGGCGCTGGTGGCGCAGAAGACAGTTTCGAAAATCAGGAAACCCTCCACGGGCAGGTCGCTCGTGTAGAAAGAGAGGTCGCCCCAGTTTGGCATGCCGAGGAAACCACCGAGAACGTCGCTTCCGAACATGATGCCGAAACCGATGAAGAAGAACAGCAGGGAACCGAACATGAAGTCGACAAAGTTCTTCATCAAAATGTTTGCGGCGTTCTTACTGCGTGTGAATCCCGCCTCACACAAGGCGAATCCTGGTTGCATCCAGAAGACCAACATGGCTGCCAATAGCATCCATACGGTATCGAGTGAAAATCCTACTTCGTTCATAGTTGTGTTTTGTTTTGTGTTGTGACTAATCTTTTGTTTGAGTCTTGCGTGACTTCTAAACTTTTACTTCTTGTCTCTCAATACGGTGTCACCGTTTTCGCCTGTACGGATGCTCCATGTGTCTATCATGTCGCTCACGAAGATGCGTCCGTCGCCGATTTCGCCCGTGTGCGCCACCTTCAGGATGACCTTCACTGTTGGATCCACGAACTGGTCACGGCACACGATGGTCAGCGCAACGCGCTCAATCACATCCGTTGAGTACTGAACGCCACGATAGATGCGCTCCTCACGGCTTTGTCCGATGCCGTGCACGTTGTGGTACTCAAACCAGTCGATGTCTGACTGCAACAATGCTTCTTTCACATCCTCGAACTTCGTCTTGCGGATGATTGCTTCAATCTTTTTCATTGTGTTTGATTTTGTGTTGTTAATAAAAATGAGTTTTTTTTAAAAGAGAAGAGGCTGATTCATGTTGAACCAGCCTCATTGATTATTTTGTGTTTGTGTTCTGTTTTTGCTTGTTTTTTGTGTTTTTGTGTTCATCCGACTGGTAGATTCACACAGCAAGCATTCAGGGTCTGATTATTCAGATTCTGATTGTTCTGATTCTGCTGCTGAAATTTGCTGGTCGGAACCATTGAGAAATATGTGTAAGTTCTTGTCATATTGTTTGTGTTATTTTTAATTTTGATGCAAAGGTAAAGATGATTTCCGAAATGGCAAAGCAAAATGTAAGAAAATTTCATATTTTTGCTTTCAAATTGACTTATGTCAATAATATGGATATATTTCATGTCTTTTTGATGTGATATTTCGGATTTATACTTACCTTTGCACATCAATTTAATCAAATAAAGAGCAAATAGGTATGAAACAGCCGATTCATTTCACAAAAATGCATGGTGCAGGCAACGACTACATCTACGTCAACACATTATTATATAATATAGAAGATCCGGCAGCGGCATCCATCGCATGGAGCAAACCCCACTTCGGGATTGGAAGCGATGGACTTATCCTGATTGGTGAGCCCACTCGTCCCGATGCAGATTTTTCCATGCGCATCTTCAACAATGATGGTTCCGAAGCCATGATGTGTGGTAATGGAACTCGGTGTGTGGCAAAATTTCTGCACGATAAAGGCATGACAGACAAGAATCCCATCCGTCTCGAGACGCTCGCAGGCATCAAGGTGATGCAACTTCATTTGGACAGCGATGACAAGGTGGAGACTGTCACCGTCGATATGGGCGAGCCTGTTCTGACGGAACCTCGTCAGTTCGGTGCTGATGGTGGGCATGCACAGGATTATGCCATCACCGTCGATGGACGCACTTTCTGTGGCACATTTGTGTCGATGGGCAATCCCCACTTCGTCATCTTCTTGGACGAAGACGTGGAGCAGTTCCCCTTAGAACACTATGGTCCCCTGTTGGAACATCATTCCGTCTTCCCGCAACGTTGCAACATTGAGTTCGCGCAGATGCTGGCTGATGGAACAATTCGGATGCGCGTGTGGGAACGTGGTTCGGGCATCACGCTCGCATGCGGCACCGGAGCCTGTGCCACTGCTGTTGCCGCCCATCTCACGGGGCGTTCAGACCGTCGAAGCGACATCAAGATGGATGGCGGCACCCTCCACATCGAATGGAACGAGGCTGACAATCACATCCTTATGACGGGTCCAGCCGCCATCTCTTTCGAAGGGGAAATCATGCCACTCTGATTCTACAATTCTACAATTTAACAAAAAAGAGAGGAGCGCTGCACTGTACACCTCTGGTTTCCCCTCGCGATAGGTCAGTTTTGTCGCAGCCTTACGATAGAAAAGTTTATCTGCCATAGTTTAATTGGTTTTGAAAGTGAAACATGGATTGCCTTAAGACGTTGCAAAGTTAGCGCTATGTAAAAGGCACGTCAACCGATATGCATATTTTTTTACAACAAAAATTTACTTTGCTCTTTCGATTCCAGTTACTATGCGTATTAAGTGTAAGTGGCAATCTGTATTAAGTGTAAGTGAGAAGTCATATTAAGTGTAAGTGAGATGCCATATTAAGTGGAAGCGATTCACTGTCTTAGCCTGAAATACGTTGACTCCTCTGAGAGCTCTTAAAAGTTAAAAAGAGTTATGAGGAAAGGTCAACATTTTGCACGTGCCTTCAAGCGTGCCGTAGCAGTTGAATATCTGCAAAGTGGTGAGGAACGTAAGGTG